>Ga0131853_10012520_pt1 | contig 15546 bp, 14 predicted proteins | sample TergutLab28metaG_FD_92764 | JGI IMG/M metagenome (GOLD analysis project Ga0131853, IMG submission 92764) | Labiotermes labralis P1 segment gut microbial communities from Petit-Saut dam, French Guiana - Lab288 P1 (version 2) (version 2) | ecosystem: Host-associated > Arthropoda: Insects >...
CTACAATACATTACAGTACACTCCAATACATGACACTACACTACGATGCAATACACGACACTACAATACACTGCAATACATTACATTGCACTACACTGCAATACATTACACTGGACTACACTGCAATACCTTACACTACACTACACTTCAATACAACACATTACACTACACTGCAATACATTACACTGCACTACACTGCAATACAGTACACTGCACAACACTGCAATACATTAAACTGCACTACACTGCAATACATTACACTGCACTACACTGCAATACAACACATTACACTACACTGCACTACACTGCAATGCACTGCATACATTACGCTGCAGTACATTATACTATATTGTAATGCACTACATTACACTGCACTACACTGCAATACATTACACTGCACTACGCTGCAATGCATTACATGACACTGCAGTACACTGCAATATATTACACTACACTGCACTACATTACACTACACTACACTGCTCTACATTACACTACACTACACTGCACTACATTACACTACACTACATTGTAATACATTACACTACACTGCAGTGCATTACATTACATTGCACTACACTACACTGCATTACACTACACTACATTGCACTACACTACAGTACATTACACTATATTGCGCTACATTACACTACACTGCACCACATTACACTACACTACACTGCAATACATTAGACTACACTGCACTACACTGCAATACACTGCACTGCAATACATTACACCACATTAGCATACACGAATACTGAAAAAAATAGCTTCTTTATTTATTTACTTCCGTTTTTATTAGGCGCGTTCGCAACTTTATGAAAAGCGACTGTTAACTTCATCATGTCTGTTCGTCAGTACGCATTGAACAACACGGCTCCTACTGGAAGGATTTGAATGAAATTTCATATTTGAGGATTTTTAGAAAGTCTGTCGAGAAAAATTGAAGCGTCACTAAAAGTATTACAAGAATAACGGATGCTTTACATGAAGACCTAAGCACATTTATGATAATATCTCGCCGAATTATTCTTACAATGAGAAATGTTTCACACAAAATTTGAAGAGAAAACCAAAACCCATTTAAAGATGCGATTTTCCTTCCGGATACCAGAGGCAATAAAACAGACATACACTCATAATATTTATTGCTTATTTCTTCAGAATTGATTAATTGCATCTGATCTCGTACAATGCTTGACGACAACACAAAAAGTGTGGCACTGCACACCGACTGTTCTGACATTACGAACTGTTAACCAAATTGTGCCTTTAAAGAAGACCAAGAGCACTTTGTTTCGGTGCAGCGTTGGGCACTGTACATGAAGACCGACGTACATTTTATTGTTTCCGGCGACATAAATTTACCACAAAAGCATTGTTGTGCTACACTCAGTGACATGTAGCTCAACAACACTCAGAATGCATTGTTGCATTTCCACTGCGAAAATGGTTAAGCGAACGCGCCACTCTACCACATAATACGTACAGTAAGTATCTTGTTTTTATTTCTTGTTACTTTTTGCCTTTTTCCCTTCTATCTCTTCGTGTACAATTTGCTGTCTAGTTCGTCGCAGCTCCAAACACGACATTGCAAACAGTGACAGCACAAAACTCCAATAATAACAACTTCCCAGTAATTTCATATTATTTTCTCTTTATGGTTTCGCTTCATACAGTCTGCAAGTGTTACATGTATTGTACATCTGAATCTAGAAAACTGAGACCACTACGTTGTATCGAAACGTCGGAGGCACATCCCAGAACAATGGAGACTTCACTTTTACTTGCACTTCCATAGCAAATTTTCAGGGTTTAGAAGAAGCCAGGTTTCCCTGCAGTAGAGGGTCTCATGGTATTATGACCAGGCTATGATAATATTACTACGAGACGCCCGGTTTTTCTCCTTAACTTTCAAAATGGCCTCAGAGAGCTTTGTTGACGGCAGTGACAGTGGGCTGGCTGCCCTGTGTCAGGCTGAGGGCCCCACAATGTCGCAGGGCCTAGACAGCGCTAGACAACAAAGGCAGTTTATAGGGTAGGCAGTTACATAACAAAGCGGCTGTCAGAACGGTTTACTGCCTGCCTGCTCTCTACAGGCACCGCTCGGTTACTACAGCAACCGTGGCATCGCATTCTGATGGACACAGTCGAATGGTGACGTCACTTACACTGCTGCTGCATTCTCAACTACAATGACAGAATAGACTTATACCTTCTGGCACTGCCATGTCTACCCCTGTCCGTCTGCTCAGACTCAACAAATCGGGAACCGCTATATATAATTTTTACTAAATTTAGTAGATTTTAACTAAGCTGTTTTGACACTTTTTAAAATATAAATGGGTCCGTGCATCGTGAATCGAATTTAATAACTGTCCAACAAATGCGACTTACGCAGTTGATTACATTTCTGCAGGCAGCTCTACATGTTTCGGGTGTTGACACCCATCATCAGGAGCTGGTACAGCTGTAATTACAGCTTCTGGTATTGATTAACCGGATCTACTACCAGAAGCTGTAATTACGGTTGTACGAGCTCCTGATGATGGGAGAGTTGGAACTCAACAACGAGAGCGGATGGTAGTAAACCTGGTTAATAAAGACCAGAAGCTGTAATTAGAGTTGTACGAGCTCCTGATGATGGGAGAGTTGGAACTCAACGAGAGCGGATGGTAGTAAATCTGGTTAATAAAGACCAGAAGCTGTAATTACAGTTGTACGAGCTCCTGATGATGGGAGAGTTGGAACTCAACAACGAGAGCGGATGGTAGTAGATCAGGTTAATCAATACCAGAAGCTGTAATTACAGTTGTACGAGCTCCTGATGATGGGAGAGTTGGAACTCAACGACAGCGGATGGTAGTAAATCTGGTTAATAAAGACCAGAAGATGTAATTACAGTTGTACCAGCTCCTGATGATGGGTATCAACACCCGAAACATGCAGAGCTGCCTACAGAAATGTAATCAACTGAATAAATCTCATCATGTTGGACAATTATTAAATTCTGTGTTGACACATGTAAGTTTCGGTTAGTATCGGACAATGCTAAAGTTCCTGCGCGGATCACGAATAGGCTGTTAATTAGACTGATATTTATCGGAGCGAAAAATATGTGGGGCAGAAACCGCAGCTGCCAAAATAACGCATGTCGTGGATGTATTATAAAGAAACTTAGCTCAAGCCAGCCAGCGTAGGCAGGTCCGGCACACGAACGACACACCGACATGTGCAGCTACTGACATCAACCCTCCACCGCGGCCAGCCATTCGCGGACCGCCGAAAGACATCCAAAGTCGTGTTACAATTAATGCAGCTCCGTGTAGCAATCTACACACAGACATGGCCGCTAATCTCTAGATTTTCACGAAACTCTGAAATAAAACTCTATATTTGTGAGAACTGACCGCAGTGGCGCCGGCTGGTGATCACTTGACATATTAAACAGTTTCTAACCGAGGAGGGAACTGTGAAGTGTGTGGCTTGTGTGCAGAAATGAGAAGATGCACAGCAACTAACCTGAAGTTGGACGGCTGGAAACGTTTTTGCATACCTTGCAAGAAGTTTCATTATTTACAAAACGCGGTTAATGTCTTCACTTGTTCAGTTCCGTCTGAAATGTGACGGGTTTAATATGACTCACGACCGAGAGCAATGGCGGGCTGCTGTAAACACGGCACACTGCTCCATGAAACTGTCGGTGTCAGAGCCTGCAGTCACGTCACGCAAGGCGACACCAATCATGCACGTCGCAGGTAAGATTCGAAGCTGCGATCCCCAGAGTCCCAGCGGCTAGCACTGTCACCACAACATGGTAGTGTGAGGTAAACCTGGGAAATATTTGCTAAAGCCATTACGTAAGCGAACAAGTGGTTGCGGGTCATGAGGAGCCTAACTCAATTTAGCTACTGCCACTCAGTGCATCACTGTTAAGTGCAGAGTTTGTGCCAGTTGCTAAAGCACTTTGCTTAACAAGGGTCGCGCTGTACATAATAAAGGGTAGCAGCTGTTAACTGGGTAACTGCACCAGACAGCGAGCGTGACGACGCTGTGCTTATGACTTAAGAGAGAGTCGTGTCTATTGACAAGGGGGCAGCAGAGCGCTTGGTGCAGCAACAGAAACACGTTAAACTGACGGAAAACTGGTAACAAAGTGACAGGTTATGAAGTGCTGGGACGTTCTGAACACTATGCAGTGAGATGGATATGTAGAATTTGGTTACTTCGCAGCAAAGCGAGGGTGTGTATAGCGCCACCAGTTTGAATGTTACGGCACTCTGAACTGGCCGCACAGTGAGTGTATAGCGCCACCTGCACTATGAACTGGGCACACAGCGTGTGTATAGTGCCACCTGCACTCTTAACCGGGCACACAGTGTGTGTATAGCGCAACCTGCACTCTGAACTGGCCACAAAAGGTGTATAGCGCTACTAGGATTATAGCTCCATCTGAACTCTGAAATGGCCACACAGTGTGTGTATAGCGCCACCTGCAATCTAAACTGAACACAGAGTGTGTGTATAGCGCCACCTGCACTCTGAACTGGCCACATAGTGTGTATAGCGCCACCTACACTCTGAACTGGCCGCACAGTGTGTGTATAAAGCCATCAGTCTGAATGTTACGGCACACTGAACTGGCCACACATCCTGTGTAGAGCGCCACCTGCAGCCTGAACTGGCCACACAGTGTGTGTTTAGCGCCAACTGCAATCTGAAATGGACGCACAGTGTGTGTATAGCGCCACCTGCACTCTGAACTGGCCACACAGTGTGTGTATAGCTTCACCTGCACTCTGAACTAGCCACATAGTGTGTATAGCGCCACCTACACTCTGAACTGGCCGCTCAGTGTGTGTATAGCGCCACCAGTATGAATGTTACGGCACTCTGAACAGGCCACACGGCGTGTGTATAGCGCCACCTACACTCTGAACTGGCCACACAGCGTGGGTATGGCGCCACCTGCACTCTGAATTGGCCACACAGTGTGTGTATAGCGCCACCTGCACTCTGAACTGGCCACATAGTGTGTATAGCGCCACCTGCACTCTGAACTGGCCGCACAGCGTGTGTATAGCGCCACGTGCTCTCTTAACTGGCCACACAGTGTGTGTGTATAGCGCCACCTGCACTCTGAACTGGCCACACAGTGTGTATAGCGCCACCTGCAGTGTGAATTGGCCACACAGTGTGTGTATACCGCCACCTGCATTCTGAACTGGCCACATAGTGTGTATAGCGCCACCTGCACTCTAAACTGGCCGCACAGTGTGTGCATAGCGCCACCAGTCTGAATGTTACGGCACTCTGAACTGGCCACACAGCGTGTGTATAGCGCCACCTGCACTCTTAACTGGATACACAGTTTGTGTATAGCGCCACCTGCACTCTGAAATGGCCGCACAGTGTGTCTATAGCGCCACCAGTCTGAATGTTACGGCACTCTGAACTGGCCACACAGCGTGTGTATAGCACCACCTGCACTCTGAACTGACTACACAGTGCGTATACAGCGCCATCTGCACTCTGAACTGGCCACACAGTGTGTATAGCGCCACTTGCACTCTGAACTGACTACACAGTGTGTGTATAGCGCCACCTGCACTCTGAACTGGCCACACAGTGTGTATAGCGCCAATGCACTCTGAACTGGCTAAACAATGTGTATATAGCGCCACCTGCACTCCGAACTGGCCACAAAGTGTGTAAAGTGCCCCTGCACCCTGAACTGGCTATACAGTGTGTATATAGTGCCACCTGCACTCTGAACTGGCCACACAGTGTGAATAGTGCCCCCTGCACACTGAACTGGCTACAAAGTGTGTGTATAGCGCCACCTGCACTCTGAACTGGACACACAGTGTGTGCATAGCGCAACCTTCACTCTGAACTGGACACACACACATTGTGTATAGCGACACCTGTATTCTGAACTGGACAAACAGTGTGTATAGCGCCACCTGAACTCCGAATTTGCCACAAAGTGTGTGTATAGCGCAACCTGCACTGTGAATTGGCCACACAGTGTGTGTATACCGCCACCTGCATTCTGACCTGGCCACATAGTGTGTATAGCGTTACCTGCATTCTAAACTGGCCGCACAGTGTGTGTATAGCGCCACCAGTCTGAATTTTACGGCACTCTGAACTGGCCACACAGCGTGTGTATAGCACCACCTGCACTCTTAACTGGATACAAAGTTTGTGTATAGCGCCACCTGCATTCTGAACTGGCCACACAGTGTGTGTATAGCGCCACCTGCACTCTGAAATGGCTGCACAGTGTGTGTATAACGCCACCAGTCTGAATGTTACGGCAATCTGAACTGGCCACACAGCGTGTGTATAGCACCACCTGCACTCTGAACTGGCTACACAGTGCGTGTATAGCGCCATCTGCACTCTGAACTGGCCACACAGTGTGTAGAGCGCCACTTGCACTCTGAAATGGCTACGCAGTGTGTGTATAGCGCCACCTGCATTCTGAACTGGCCACACAGTGTGTATAGCGCCCATGCACTCAGAACTGGCTAAACAGTGTGTATATAGCACCACCTGCACTCTAAACTGGCTATACAGTGTGTGTATAGCGCCACCTGCACTCTGAACTTGAAACACAGTGTGTAAAGAGCCACCTGCAACTGGCTACACAGTGTGTGTATAGCGCCACCTGCACTCTGAACTGGACACACACAATGTGTATAGCGCCACCTGCACTCTGAACTGGAAACACAGTGTGTAAAGCGCCACTTGCAACTGGCTACACAGTGTGTGTCTAGCGCCACCTGCACTCTGAACTGGACACACACAATGTGTATAGCGCCCCCTGCACTCTGAACTGGCTACACAGTATTTATAGCGCCACCTTCATTCTGAACTGGCTACATAGTGTGTTTATAGCGCCACCTGCATTCTGAACTGTCCACACAGTGTTTATAGCGCCACCTTCATTCTGAACTGGCTACATAGTGTGTGTATAGCGCTACCTGCACTCTGAACTGGACACACACAGTGTGTATAACGCCACCTGCACTCATAACTGGCTATACAGAGTGTGTATAGCGCCACCTGCACTGTGAACCGGACACACACAATATGTATAGCGCCACCTGCACTCTGAACCGGCAACGCATTGTGTGTATAGCGCCACCTGCTCTCTGAACTGGCCGCACAGTGTGTGTATAGCGCCACCAGTCTGAATGTTACGGCACTCTGAACTGGCCACACAGCGTGTGTATAGCACCACCAGCACTCTGAACTGGCTAAACAGTGTGTGTATAGCGCCACCTGCACTCTGAACTGGACGCACAGTGTGTACAGCGCCACCTGCACTCTGAACTGGCTACACAGTTTATGTATAGCTCCATCTGCACTCTGAACTGGCTACACAGTGTGTGTGTATAGCGCCACATGCACTCTGAACTGGACACACAGTGTGTACAGCGCCACCTGCACTCTGAACGGCCTACACAGTGTGTGTATAGCGCCACCTGCACTCTGAACTGTCCACACATTGTGTATGGCGCCACCTGCACTCTGAACTGTCTACACAGTGTGTGTATAGCGCCACCTGCACTCTGAACTGGCCACACAGTGTTTATAGCGGCACCTGCACTCTGAACTGGCTACACAATGTGTGTATAGCGCCACCTGCACTCTGAACTGGACGCACAGTGTGTACAGCGCCACCTGCACTCTGAACTGTCTACACAGTGTGTGTATAGCGCCACCTGCACTCTGAACTGTCCACACAGTGTGTATAGCGCCACCTGCACTCTGAACTGGCCACACAGTGTTTATAGCGCTATATGCACTCCAAACTGATCACACAGTGTGTTTATAGCGCCCCCTGCACTCCGAATTGGCCTCACAATGTGTGTATAGCGCCACCTGCACTCCGAACTGGCCACACAGTGTGTATAGTGCCACCTGCTCTCTGAACTGGACACATAGTGTGTATAGCGCCACCTGCACTCTGAACTGGACACACAGTGCGTACAGCGCCACCTGCACTCTGAACTGGCTACACAGCGTTTGTATAGCGCCACCTGCCCTCTGAACTGGCCACACAGTGTGTGTATAGCCCCACCTGCAATCTAAACTGGCCACACTCTGTATAGCGCCACCTGCACTCTGAAATGTCCAAACAGCGTATTCGTGTTGCATGTGATTTGCACGATAAAGAACCATTAGTTACGTAAACAGAGTTAAAACCCAGGTCTTTGCTGTGCAGGTAGTCTATGTTGTCTGTGAGGTGTGACAAAAATTTTCATGTATCATTTAACCCGTGATATCTGTGGTGGACAAGTGGCACTGGGACAGGGTTTCTCCCACCTCAGCCCACTAGTACTTAAGTTTTTCCCTGTCAGTGTCACTCCACCAATGCTTCGTACTATCTTCACCTTAATACTTCTGTTTTCAGAAGGAAAAGTGGGCAAAGCTTAGGAACTTGCAAACACAAAAATGCCTCTTCGTATATTGGAGTGTGCTGGACAGAACGGCACTAACATAGGTGCGCTTCAACGGGTCTGAGAGACCGACTTCAGCTGTCACGATTACACACATGCTTCTGACGTGCCGATTGATATGTCGTGTTGAAACACAGGCAGCTACTGCCAGTCCACTCTGAACCCGCATCTGGCTGGACTACATATGCTCGCTAAACTCTTACAGGCCTGCACAATCAGCATCGTGTGCTGCGGGCAGTATTGTTCGTGCTGCAGGCGGCGGTGGAAGCAGTGATACAGAAATGGCTGAAAGCTTTCACCGACTCTTCCTGGCTTTCACGCGCCAAAGAACACGTTCATTGACATCTCACGTTCCGTCTGACAGGAGGGATGGCTTACAGGAAGGCTGTGAAATTTTTGTACCATTATCCTGTGACACGTGGGAGGGAATTTGGTTTCTGTTTGGAGGCCGGCAGTATGCGCCACGAGAAATGCACAAATGAAACCGTCAAACAATGCCAATTATTGGCAGTGACTGACGTAGAAAATACATAAAGCCGCACTGCGTGACGCAGCTCACACACCTTAGCAAGACGTTCTACTTCATTACGTAAGACTTCGCGATACAAGGGTAAATATAATACCACTGCGCCTATACGATCTTCACTGTACCGATTTTCACGAAGCTAATGCTTAAGACCGACACGGACACGATTTTCACGTAATTAATTCTTCTGATTGTCAATAGCACGATATCCACGAAGCTGATACTTAAGACAGTCAATGGCATGATTTTCACGAAATTCATGCTTACGACCGTCACTGACACGGTTTTCACGAAGTTCATGCTTATGATTGTCACTGGTACGATTTTCACGAAACTCCTGTTTGCTCGACTACGTTCTATAAAAGTCTCTTACACCAAGTTTCATAAAAGTTCGACACGTGGCCGCTATCACGACGTCAGTAGCGAGCAGACACACAGAGACAAGGGTTTCATGTTTAACTTCGTAAAGACCGCCTGAAACGGAATTACTGGATAATAAATGAGCAATAATCAAAATCAAAACAGGGGAACGATTTTTGGTGCGTCGGTTGCCACACAGAAGTTGTCCAGCGCAGAAGAAACGCTCTCTCTTTCGCTGATCTGTCGACGTTTGTTAATTCGGGCTGAGCAACAAACACCCTGAAGAATCCCTAACATATACCCTCCTACTGTATTTATCACCGTACCTGCGACACCCTGACAGAGAGCTGTCGGCTGTAAAGAACTTGGCCCTACTAAGGCAATGTTCGTCTGTTGTTTCCCCATATACTGTCTTCTGTCCACTCTATGTGGTTTTGTATGCTTCGAAACTTCCGTCAGTCGAGCCACTCTTCGTATCGTACTTGACACTGGCGGAGGAATTAAGGAAGGAAGGAAGGAAAGAAAGAAGGAAAGAATGCCTCGTCTCCCCACAGTCCTCAGCCACATTCCTCAAAATGGCAACGTTCAGAGTGATAACGTAGAACTGAGCGTTGTCCGCACAACAGTGCATTAATTGACTGCCAGTTTGGCCGCTAAATACCGGCCAGCTTAACAGCTGGATATGTTTCAGATTTAATAAGTACAATAAAGTAATAAATAAGAGGCACTACAATTAAATACGAACTCAAAACGAACAATTTAATGCGGTGTGTATTGTACGGACCACATGATCCGGCGCGACGAAGAGTAGCAGGCGCAGTACAGGGAGAGGGTCGGCGGCAATAGCTTGCGGACTTCAGCTGTTACTGTAAGGTGGGAAGTAATTCATGGATCACAGTACCATGATTATCATTATCACTGTGTCGTCATCATCATCATCATCGGTCATCGTAGTAATCACCACCAGTGTTTATTCCATATCCATGAGAGAGCCACTTATGGAGAAACGAATTTTTGTTCTTCTAGTGTATTGCAGTATCGCAATATTCCAACTGCAAAAGCTCATTTGCACCGCTTTGAAAGCGTGGAAACTGGTCTATAGAGATGAATGGCAAGTGACTGGAACTCATGTATAAAGGTAAAGGTGTCACTGGTCTGAAGATGTACAGAGGGCGTTGAGGAAAAACGCCACTCCTTCTTAACCTGGGCATTAAATGAAGTGGGGTGGCCAGCTCAGGCTATTGGGTGGCCATTACACGATTTGGATGTGGGACCCACAGTCGGTGTGGCAGCAGTTCGGCCACGGTCCCTGCTGGCTAACTCGTACTGTACCTGCCGTTGCTTGGAAGCGGAAACCTGTCCAGCGTCCAAGAGATCTGCGGAGTGGGGTTGCCTGCAGCACTGCACTTCAGAGACACTGCAGGGCCCGGCTGCAGGGTTTGCTCAATGAAGCTGTACAGCAGGACAGGAGGAGCGTCTGCAACAGAAAGACCAGGGTCAGTTGCCCTTCAATATCTGCAACAGAAAGACAAAAGTCGGTTGCCCTTCAATATCTGCAACAGAAGAAACAGAGTCAGGTGCCCTTCTTCGTCTGCAACAGAAAGACCATGGTCAGTTGCACCTCCCCCCGGGCCACACATACACACACACGCACACGCGCACGCGCACGCACACACCTCATCGTTCGTAAACCTGAAAGTTTAGAACGTCGAGGTTTCACAACCGACCACACACTTTCATTGTACTCTTTCAACGTTTCGTAACTTTTTTCGACGAATCAGGAAGAGACCAGGCGGATGGAGAAAGGACGTCACCCACCGTTCTGATATTGTGCAGATCACTGTCAGTTCAGCCAGGCTGTGTCTTGAATTACGTGACTTTGTTTGTGAGACTCTCCTTTGACGATTTAATGCACTTTATGGTGTGTGTGTGTGTGTGTGTGTGTGTGTGTGCGCGCGCGTGCATGCGTGCGTGTGATGTTGACGATAAAGTTCCGTGCTTTTTACGTTATTTCAAATATTTATTACCGGTATTTTGTAAATTATTCGAAAAACTGGCGTTTTACATTAAATAAATCCGCACCCCGCCTACAGGTCATGTGTTTATGTGTCTTGCACGTTCGTACAAGAAAATAGGCATTATTTCCATACACAGCATTACGTGTGTTTACTGTGCGGTGCGATCTGGATGTTCATGTGCTGTTCAGGCTCAGACCACTAACGTCTATTTCCGCAGCTGCACGTCAGACGCCGCGCTGTGTGAATGTGTGAAGACATGAGCGGCCAATTTAATTAAGATACGAACGTCGCTTCTTCTTACGGAGCGGCCAATAAATCAAACCCCGACACTGCAGTAACACTTCAGGTAACAGGGGGCCCAGCTATTTTGTCTGAAGATTCTTGCGGTCTGCTGAGACAATTCGTAGAAGTTTCGATCTCATATTTCTTGAAAATATTTCCATAACAGCGTGGTAAAGGGCTAAGAATATCTTCAAAACATGTACCACAAATGTCTCAAATCTCATGGCCGGTTTTCACGACCTTATGAAAGTGGAAATGAACGCTTCAAGAACTACAATTCTTGCACCTGCAGGGAAGCGAACCACGAACCCTAGGCACTATAGGCCTAACTTATATGTACCAACGTGATTTGAAAATTTAAAACTCAACACAGCCAAATGCTCTGACCGTGCTATATTTAACATGCCGAAAATTAAGACAAACCGTCCGGATGTGTCGAATGTGCTGTTGACCTTGACTGCAGTTCACAGAACTGGAACTGACAGCAGCACACTTAAATATAGTCGCTGTAGCTATCAGGGCTCTATCACGTCCAGTGACATCAGAGCTCCTGGCCAACAGGACCATCGTAACTGCACCATATGTCCCTCTGTGTGCCGGCAGGTGCCAAATGGGGATAGACTAGACGGATTTTCATGAACGTTGTATTTCTCCGTAGTTTGACTAAACGTTATCTGTAAAATGGGGTTTTCGTTTGATAACACTACCACAACAACAACAAGAAACATTTGAAAAGCGTGTTTTCGCGCTTGTTGCCCCTAATTAGCTGAATGTTTATCGCAGCGGAAAAATGTTTGGAAAAAAATAAACAAAATGTACCTTCTGTGGCCGGCACACTTTACAATAAATGCAACGCCTGTGTCCGGCACACTTTGCCGTAAACTTCCCTGCTGTGTCCGGCACACTTTACAATAAACGTCCCTGCTGTGTCCGGCACTCTTTACGATAAACGTCCCTGCTGTGTCCGGCACTCTTTACGATAAACGTCCCTGCTGTGTCCGGGACTCTTTACGATAAACGTACCTTCTATGTCCGGCACACTTTACAATAAACGTCCCTGCTGTGTGCGGCACACATTACAATAAACGTCCCTGCTGTGTCCGACACACTTTACAATAAACGTCCTACTGTGTGCGGCACACATTACAATAAACGTCCCTGCTGTGTCCGGGACTCTTTACGATAAACGTACCTTCTATGTCCGGCACACTTTACAATAAACGTCCCTGCTGTGTGCGGCACACATTACAATAAACGTCCATGCTGTTTCCGGCACACATTACAATAAACGTCCATGCTGTTTCCAGCACACTTTACAATAAACGTCCCTGCTGTGTCCGGCACACTTTACAATAAACGTACCTTCTGTGTCCGGCATTCTTCACGATAAACGTCCCTGCTGTGTTCGGCACACTTTACAATAAACGTCCCTTCTGTGTCCGGCACACTTTACAATAAACGTCCTACTGTGTGCGGCACACATTACAATAAACGTCCCTGCTGTGTCCGGCACACTTTACAATAACGTCCCTGCTGTGTCCGGCACACTTTACAATAAACGTCCCTGCTGTGTCCGGCACACTTTACAATAAACGTACCTTCTGTGTCCGGCACACTTTACCGTAAACATTACGGTTTCGAGATAGCGAAAGCAGATCGACTTTCATGCTGTGTTATCTAATGAGTTACGAAGCATGCAGTAAAACCTTCTGGGATATGCCGATGTGAGGCTGCGTCCGCAGTTACGGATGTTTCGAAGGACAGCAGCGTCTCCATCTTCAGGATCACGCAGTCTTCTTGGACTACTTGACCCTGAAATTCAAGACACTGCGACGCTTAAAAGCGTCGGCAACAATGCACCCATGACAAAGCGCCACCCTGCAGAAGGCTGGTAACTCCAGCAGCACCGCTCAAAGAACCTCGAATGTCGCAAATTAAAGAATCGTTCAGCGTAATATTTAGGAACAATTTGACCAAACTTTGTAGTGGAGGGTTTTCATGGTCCGTCCGACGTGTTTTGCGATATTGGTAGGGAACACTGACGAACTGACAGTCTAGACCAGCAGTCTGAAACCCAACATTACGCAGGCCAGACGGACATTCTTGAAATTTAAAGCCGGCATCACAAAGACAGCAAATGTTTTCATTAACAACATGACAATACGATGTTGCTTGCTGACGTATGTTGTGCTTTTTAACATCCTGGAAAATGTTTAATTCTGGGCCGAAGACGAAATACATATTCTATCAAAATCCTCGACTGTAACTGCAGTAAGATCAGGAAGATGGCCGCGCGCGCGTTTGTGCGTGTGTGCCACGGCATAGAACTCTTACACTCTGCACTGCTGCAGTTTGTAACTTCGCAGGGCAAACACGCAAGACGAATATTCCGCAGAATTATTTCCCTACTTATTGACGCCACTTGCAGCTCCAGCAGCAGGTGGACCCTAACAAACAGTTAACACTCTCCAGTCCAACGTCGCAACTCCACCCGCACGTCTCACTACTCAAAACAAAATGGGCGGTCTACTGCTGCAGCCGGTGTGGCGGGGAGCGAGACTCGCTCTGCTAATTCAATTGTTCTTCAAAGGACGTCGCCACTTTCCACACCTCCGAACCCCAATAAAATGGAGTTCTGATGAGAATCTCTCTGTCTAACATCCATTACCCAACAGGCCTTTGTTCGCGTTCATTACAGCAGTGGTCCAAGTCACGTGATACTGATGTAACAAGTACAATGGGCTGACACTGCCTACATCCACTTTCAATTTCTTTGTCAAAGCAAAACGTAGAAATCTGAAGGAAACTTGTTAGTCTGTCTTAACGTGTTGCTTTTTACGACCAACTACAAGGAATGTTCTATACGTAAGCTGCCTTAGCCTAGAAGTTTCGTGTTAATCAAATTTATTACTCAGTAGAGGGTAGCACATGTAGTAGCGGAAACATGCAACAGACAGCGCAACAGTCGGCCGTGGTGTGCAATGGCAACACACTGGCCAATTCATGACACGAAGAATTTCATAGCGCGATTTCATTGCAACAGGGGTTCTCCCTCGAAATTGGCGGCCAACTGGCAGGCCAATAAGGTGATGGTGTAATGAGAGTGCAGCGTATCATCAAACTGTGCAGAGTTACAAAATGGTCGTACTGGTCGGCCAGCACAGCGTGGGTGGAGGAACATGCTTCGAACACTGCTGAGTAAAATTTGTATGGCGGATCGAGCAATACTTGCGTGGCCGGTGATGCCATAAGAATGAGGAAGTGTAAACGTCTGTTTGTGAATGGCTGTAAATGGGACAGCCTCGTTTCTACCGCCACGGAAATTTTAAACTCCTGCCGAAATGGGACAACTGCATGAAGGCCCTCCGGTGATTAGGCTGAGAAGTGATAATACTGCGGCACAGTGGAATAACGTAAGGGCGGGCGTACACGCGCCGACAAAATCAGTGTCGGTGCCGGCGGCGATATCGGTGGTACTGATATTTCATTTATCTTTATGGCCAGGCAGTACAGGGGGCCGAAACGACTAAGTTATCGGGACGACCACCGACATGTCGGCGTGATGCCGGCGACCCCCTCGATAAATACGCCGGCACAGTGCGCAGAGCAGGTGCGTACTCGTCTTCCATGTGATGTACGTTGTTTTGTTGCGTCTCTGGAGAAGATAGGTGCTTGGTTTTTGTTCGTCTTTGTAATCGGAGTTTATAGTTATTGGATAAAATGTCTAGCAAGTACGACACAGTGACTGTGATTGAATTAATGGAGAGCAGACCGTGTTTGTGGGACAAAACAAGTGAGGAATTCAAGGACCGGGAGTTGAAAAGCAAGCTTTGGCTTGAAGTGTGCTCCTTCTTGGAGCCAAACTTCTTACAATTGGACAGAA
>Ga0131853_10012521_pt1 | contig 15546 bp, 11 predicted proteins | sample TergutLab28metaG_FD_92764 | JGI IMG/M metagenome (GOLD analysis project Ga0131853, IMG submission 92764) | Labiotermes labralis P1 segment gut microbial communities from Petit-Saut dam, French Guiana - Lab288 P1 (version 2) (version 2) | ecosystem: Host-associated > Arthropoda: Insects >...
CCAAATTGGGAGGGTGAAATTATAAGGCAACTGGAAAGAAACAAGGTCTCGGATGTTGTTAGCGGAAGTATTTTTTTCCGTGCTGTACACATGAATAGTGCGGTTGGCGACAATATAGCAGAATTTTTTGGGGCACAAAATTTAACCCCTACTCCACCGGTTAATACTCCTTCCGTAACAATGGACGCTTTAATTGTTGCCCAACCATCAGCTGACAGAAGCATTGTAAATGCCGAAAACTTTTGGTTTTTTGGTTCTGCCGAGCCGGGTGTACCTGTTTTCGTGAATGGAGAAGAAATTACAGACCGCACCGCTGAAGGGTTTTTTAGTGTATTTTTACCGCTTGTGCGTGGGCAGAATAGTTTCACATTTTCCCAAGCTGGGCATGAACCAATTACAAGAGTTATTACAAACAATGCTCCGGCAGTTTCACAGCCACGAACTATGGAACGAGCTATGATTCTGAACCCCTCCCCTGCTACAGATGAATGGGCAAGACATGGAAACTTTATAGAACTTAGAGCTACCGCTCCAGCCGGTGCAAGAGTAGCCGCACATGTTGGTCAGCATGTTGTTCAATTAACTCAAACAGGAACAGCAACTTCAACTGCCAGCAATATATTAGAGGCAACTTTTACAGGAAGTTTCTTACTGGAAATTGACGCACCTGCTGAAAATATTGTAGAGCTTTCCAGAGTTGTTTACACAATGGAATGGAATGGAATAACCTATACAGCAACTTCAACCGGAGTAATACGCCAGCTAGGTGTTAATGCACCATTTTTTGCAGAAATCATTAACGATACAGCATGGGCTTTCCCAAATGCGACAACAACCGGTGGATCGGGCTGGCTGATGACTCGTGGTCAAATTGATAGAGTTGCTAGAATCAGTGGTAATTGGACTCGTCTTGCAAGTGGCATGTGGGTAGAATCAGCGAACATCGTAACCAGAATTGACGAAAATTTAACTCCAAATGAAATTCCAGGCTCACCATTTAATCAAGGCTTTTTGTCAGAAGGTTTATATATCCCTGGTGAAAATATAGACACTATTGTTTGGGAAGCACCCGTTTTCCCGGCTGTTCAGGCAGAATTTGACGGTCGTGAACTAATTTTTTCACTAGGCTTACAACAAACTGCTCCGCCAATATTTTATAATATAGAAGATACTCTTTTTTCAGAAATAAGAGTTGGAACACACAACAACGTACCAGCGTATTTTATGACCCTTCGTGAGGGAGTACACCTTGAAGGATTTTTTGTTGAATACGAAGGGGGTCAACTTCGCCTGAATCTCCGCCGACGTAGAAGTTTAACTGCCGGAAACTATCCGTTTGAAGGGTTTGTTTTTGTACTTGACCCGGGGCATGGAGGCAATGACACAGGAGCAATTGGTCCAATGGGTTTAATAAAAAGTGAAAGTATTCTTGTTTTACTTCAAGCAAATTTGTTAAAAACTCGTTTAGAAGCACTTGGCGCAGAAGTTCATCTTTCAAGACATGGTGATTATCGTGTTGAACTTGGTGAGCGAGTTGAATTTACCAGGAATATTAAACCGGATATGTTTATATCACTTCATAATAACGCAACAGCAGAAACAACAAACGCAACAAATATCCGTGGTTTTACTGTTTGGTACAGAAACCCGAACAGCCGCCCAGCCGCCACAAGTTTTATGGAAAGTTTATATAGTGTAAATCCAGGCACAAACAGAAACCTTGCACCAAACAATGCAAACTTTTTTGTAGTACGCCCACCGTGGCAGCCAGGGATTTTGCTTGAAGCAAGTTTTATGAATAATATTCATGACTTTTCATGGATGATAAATCCGAGGCGACAAGTTGATTATGCATGGGGTATAGTTAATGCTTTGCTTGCTTATTACAGATAGGTATTGTAGGATATACTAAGAAAAGAGGGATATTTATGAAAATCGCATTCATAGGAGCAGGCAGCATTTGTTTTTGCCCGGCCACAGTTATGGATATTTTACAGAATGAGGCAATAAGCGGAACTGACCTTACAGTAGCACTCATGGACATTAACAAAGGTGCATTGGATATAAGCAGTGGCTTATGCCAAAAAATTAAGGAAATAACAAAACGTCTGGCAAATATTTTTCCAACTTTAAGTCTTGAAGAAGCTTTAAAAGACGCTGACTATGTTCTTACAGCAATTGAAGTTGACCGGTATTTATATTGGTCACAAGATTTTTTAGTGCCAAAAAAATATGGCTTTAGGCAAATTTATGGTGAAAATGGTGGACCAGGTAGCATGTTCCACACACTCCGTAACCTTCCGCCTCTGCTTCACATTGCAAAAACAATGGAAAGACTTTGTCCAAATGCTTATTTGCTAAATTACACAAACCCGGAAGCAAAACTTATTGAAATGATTAGAAAAGAAACTTCGATTAAAGCTGTTGGATTATGTCACGGTGAAGCAGTTGGTAAAGAGCAGCTTTCTATTTTACTTGATATTCCAAAAGAAGATTTAGTTACAGAAGTAAATGGGATTAACCATTTTGGATGGTTTACAAAAATTGAAGACAAAAACGGCAACGACCTCTACCCACTGCTTAAACAAAAAGACCTTGAAAAAGATTGGGATATCCACTGGGATTGGCTGGCACTCGCAAGAGTAATGATGCGCACATATGGACTTTGGTCATATCCCGGCACATCACACTGCGGTGAGTTTATTGCTTGGAGTGATTCGTTTATGGGCAACATTGATAAACAATATTTCACAGACCCAGCAACAGAAAAGTTTTGGGGCAGTGGTCGTGACCCTAAAGCAAAGTATGCTTATGCGTATAACAAAATTATGCCTCTTGCCGGAGGTAAAGCAAAGGAAATGGAAGAAGAAATGTATAGAAATGCCTTTGATATCCATGAAGGCAAACTTTGGACATCAGGTGAATATGGTGTACCTATTATTGAAGCGATCCATTTTAACAAACCAACTCTTATTGGTGCATTAAACACCCCAAATACAGGCTTTGCAAAAGGTTTAAAAATGGGCATGGTTGTTGAAGTACCGGCAATGGTTGACGGAAAAGGTATTCATCCAATTGAAACAACCCCACTTCCAACAGCAATCAACTCAATGATTTACACCCAAGGCACAATTCATGAACTTGTTTATGAGGCTTATAAAGAAAAATCGAGAAGGAAACTCCTTCAAGCTGTTCTACTTGACCCAACAATTTCAACATACAATAATGCAGTTGCTATGATTGATGAAATGTGTGAACTTCAAAAGGAACTTTTGCCAGAACTCAATTGGTAATTTATAATTTTATATAAAAAAGGCAAAAGAAACTAACTTCTTTTGTCTTTTTTTATGCAAATGTGTTATAATGCTATGGTAATGACAAAATTGAAGGAGCTGTTAAAAATGACTAGACAAAATCAAAAAAGGTCAAAAATACGAATGTCAGCGTCGGCAAGAGTCACTGTTGCCGCAACTGCACTTATGTTGATTTTTGGTATTTCAATTATTGTCTTTAGTTACATTACTTATCGCAACTCTGCCATTAGTTCAAGCATTAGCATGGCAAAAAGTGTCGCTGATTCTGTCGCTGGATTTATTGACACTGAACGATTTGCATACACACTAACTAATGATGAACCTGATGAGTACTGGTTTGAGTTAACCGCTCATATGAATGAAGTTTTTGCTCGCAACGAGCATTTGTATTTTCTTTACATCATTTTACCACAGCCCGGTGGGCTTTTTGCTTATTTTAATTCCGCATATCGCTCCGGTGAATACATGGTTGTTGAGTTTATGGAAATGGAAGAACCTGACGTATATGGTCAAGAGGCTTTTGATGCAATAAGAGAGAGGCGTACATTTGCAACAGGTATTGAAGATGCTGGTGAATGGGGTGTATTTGTTACAGCTTATTCACCAATAATAGACGCAAACAATAATGTAATTGGGCTTGTTTGTGTAGATATTGACGCAGGAGCTATTCTTTCAGAAGTCAATAGCTATGCATTTTCTATGGCTATTTTTGTACTAATCATGGCATCATTACTTGGGTTTTTACTACGTTTTCAAATTATCCGTTCCATGGCTAATGCGTTTTCAAGGATTTTAAATACAGGCAGTACAGAAAGCAACATGCAAACTTTTGAAATTAGAGAACAGGATAAAAATTCAAACGAAGTTACTGCACGCTTGTATACACAATTTGCTGAAACTTACAATTCCTCTAAAGCATTGTTACTTGATATGGAGGAAATAACAACTGCTCATATCAACGGGAAATTTAAACTTCGCCTTGATGAAAGTAAGTACAGTGGCAGCAATATGCGTCTTGTTAGACAATTTAATGCAATGGCTGACTACTATGTAGATGGTATTGCAGAAATTGTTGAAATTATTAAAAGTTATAGTGAAGGTAACATAAATGTTCAAGTTGGTGAGTTTAAAGGCGACTGGAAATGGGTCAACAAAGTTTTAGACGAACTTCACGAGCATTTTGTTGATGTAATTACCAGTATTGATAAACTTGCAAGTAGTGCTCTTGCAGGCGAGTTTGATGTTCAAGTTGATGCACAAAAAATGAACGGTGAATGGGAACATATAATAACTTCACTAAATTCATTAATGAAGGCAATTAAAGAACCGTTGCATCTAATTGAACATGAAGCAATATTGATGTCGCACGGTGACTTTTCAACAGAAGATGCTTCTTTTAACGGACATTTTGGCACACTTAAAGAAGCAAGCGATTTAGCAAACAAACACGCACGAGCTGTTGTGGAAGAAATTGCGCGTGTCTTAAAAGCACTTTCTGAAGGTGATTTAACTGTTAAGTTAAAGCTTGATTTTATTGGTGAGTATATACCAATACGTGATTCATTAAACACAATCATAGACACATTAAGTTTATCAATGCTAGGTATTTCTGCGGCTGCTGATGAAGTTTTAAACGGCTCTATTACTTTAAAACAAGGAACAGATGAGCTTTCTCATGGCACAACTACACAAGCGGCAACAATTGAAGAATTGCAAGCGTCTATTGAAAGTATAAATGATAAAACTCTTGAAAGTGCAAAAAATGCTGCCGAGGCAGAAGAGCAATCATTAAAATCAACAGACTTTGCAAAACAAGGTAATGAATATATGAAGTCTATGATTTCATCAATGGACGATATAAAAGCCTCAAGCGGAAATATTTCAAAAGTTATTTCTAATATTGAAAGTATTGCACTCCAGGTTAACTTACTTGCATTAAACGCTGCTGTTGAGGCGGCAAGAGCTGGTGAACATGGTCGTGGCTTTAATGTTGTAGCTGAAGAAGTACGTTCGCTTGCAGGGCGAAGTCAGTCCGCTGCTCATGAGTCTTCAACATTTATTGAAACTTCAATTGAAAGTGTTAATCAAGGAAGCGAAATTGCTTTAAGTACTGCAGAATCACTTGATACAATTGTTGAAGGTGTGCATCAAGTTGCGGGTCTTATCTCACAAATTTCTCAAAACGCATCGGAACAAGCTGAAGCAATAAAACAAATCCTTGATGGGATCAACATTATGTCAAAAATCTTGCAAAATAGTGCAGTTGCAGGAGATGAGTGTGCCGCAATGGCTGGAAGCTTTAATGAGCAGGCTTTAAAACTTCGTGATTTGGTTGCGTTTTATAAGTTGAGTTAATTTTATGCTGAATAAAAAAACAAATAAAAATTAGGTAAGAAGCAGAGTTAGGGAGACTGATATTAAAATTCCGCCCAAAAATTATGATAATTTTGCGAAAATATGCAAAATTCTAATACCTCAAGGCGGAATTTTAATATCAGTCTCCCTAACTCTGCTTCTTACCTAATTTTTAAGTGCAAAAGACTAGAATAAATTACAATTTATATTGACACAGTTTACAATATAAAGTAAAATAAAGACAGTACGTTGGAGGTTTATGGTAGTAAACTAAAAATGAAATAAAAATATAGGGTGTGATAACTTGTACATATTTGATGACGATGGATTAAACATAGGTATATCGCTTGCACCTATAAGAAAACTAAGAAAAATGAAACAAAGTTATGTAGCCGACTCACTATATATGAGCAGCTCCAATTTTAGTAATATTGAAAGCGGAAAGCAGTCTTGTACCGAGGAAGTATATATAGCTCTAAAGTGCATTTATAGTGTTGAGGATTTACCGCTTCGCCAGATAGAACGTCCGGCATACCAGTCATTGTTAGATGTTTTATATAATTTAATAAGTGAAAGAAAGCTTGATGCTGCCGAAAAGATATATGAGCGGCTTTCTGTTATTAGATTAAGACCTGTTGATAAAGAGTTTAATATATCATTTTCATTGCATGAATGCAGGTTGTTTTTAAACACAAAAAAACACAATGAAGCTAAGGTAATTTTAGACGCTATTTCAATTGATTTAACAGTCTTGAACTCTGACCAATTGTACCATTATTACTTCAATCAAGGAATTTATAATTATAAAACAGGTTTAACTAATGAAGCTTTAACTTCATTTAATCAAGCTAATATGCTAAGCAAAAATAGTCACAATCAAAAAATTTCACTTTTTTGCAATATTGCTGAATGTAATAGAATACTAGGCTATATTTCAAAATCAATTACATCTCAATTAAAGGCAAACGACTTGTATTTATCTGAACGACAAAGTGTATCAGAATTTTATTTATACAACGACCTTGGTATCGATTATATAAACATAAAGAATTTCCAAGGAGCTAGGGCTGAGTTAATCAAAGCCTACTCAATAGCCAAAAAAGAATATGCATCTAATAAAAATGAAAATACAAAAAGAAACATTGGAATAGTTTTGACTAATTTTGGTTACTTTTATCGTGCTTCAAATGTTAGGAAAAGAGCAATTGAAGTTATAGACAACTCATTTAACTATCTTAACAAAGACGATGTTGTTTATTTTGAGTCATTATTTCAAAAATCAAGTTGTATGATTGAAATGGGAAATACACTGTTTTGTAGAGATCCAATAAATGAAGGCATTAAACTGTCAAAAAACAATGAATACTATTCATTATGTTTTGAAGCTTTAAGTATAATGGTACGCCCAACTGAAACATCTATTGAACATTTTAGTCAAAATATATTACCTTATTTTATTAAAAATAATCATGTCATAGCTGTTGTAGAATTTGCAACATTCCTAAGAAAGTATTACAAGGAAAATGAAAAAGGAAATATGAAACGAGCATGGGAAATGGCAGAAGCCATTTGTGATGCACAAAGTAAAATTTATGAGGGGGGTGAAATAGAATGGGAAAAAGATTTACTGGATTTATATTAGGTTTAGTAATGATTTTTAGTTTAAGTGCAATTGTTAATGCAAACCCAGGCGGCATTTCAGGAGGTGTTACGATTAACCCAAACCAACCAGGTGCAAACAGTGCTTCAATTGTTTTAGACATTGACACACTTGAAACAGAGTAAGTCCTACAAGAAAAATTAATGACTATTAAAAAAGTTTGCTCTGCAAACTTTTTTTGCTTGTCAAGTATACAAATACTTTGCTATAATACCCTTTGCCCGTGCTAGTTGGGGAGGTAGCGGCCCCCTGTAGCTTGCAATCCGCTATAGCAAGGGTGATGTCTGTTCCTAGGCTCCTTCTTTGTGAAGTCTGCCCTGGGTAAGTAGTGTTGACGGTTAAGTCCTGCGCAATGGGCACTTGTGAACCACGTCAGGTCCGGAAGGAAGCAGCGTTAAGCAAGAGAGTTCATGTGCCGCAGGGTTGCTTGGCAAGAGCCAACTGCCTAGGTAACGTTTGGGGAGAAATGTCGAAGACAGACGCACGGGCGTTTTTTAAAAAAGTTTGCTTTGCAAACTTTTTACAACCAGTCGTGAACATAAAATTTAATGTGGTATATTACACCCTTTGCCGACGCAAACTACTAGAACAAAGGCTTGGTGGATATAATGAAGGATAAAGACAGTACCGTCGTTAGTGCAGGCGGAGTTATAATATACAGAAACAAGGTTTTGCTATTATACAAAAATCAAAATGGCAGGTATACAGGCTGGGTTTTGCCAAAAGGCAATATCGAAAAAGATGAAACCTATAAACAAGCAGCAGTTCGTGAAGTAAATGAAGAGAGTGGTGTAAAAGCAAGAGCTGTAAAATATCTTGGCAAAACACAGTACTCATTTAAAATAACAGGTGAAAACCCAGAGGATAACAACATCCTTTTTAAAACGGTACATTGGTACTTGATGGCAACAAACTCATTTTACTCTAAACCACAAGCAGAAGAATTTTTTGCAGATGCTGGTTTTTATAAGCAACATGAAGCTTATCATTTATTAAAATTTCATGACGAAAGACAAATCATGCGTCAAGCATATTTTGAATATGAAAAACATAAAACAAAACATATTGAAAGGGTGGAGTCGAAATGAATTCTTTATCAGAATGGAAAGTGGCTCAAAAAATTCAGGCGAGTGGAAAAAAAGGCATAATTATTGGTTTACTTATTGCCGGACTTATTATCCTTGCTGTTGTTGGCACCATTGTTAAAATCTATTTAATTAAAAAACATTTTGGTTGCCTAAACTGTGACATGGATGACTTTGATGATTGTTGTTGCGGCAAAGATGACTGTGACTGTGATGAAGATGGTTGCTGCTACACAGAAGACAAAGATTTTGCATAAACTTTGATTTTTTAAATTTATTAGACAGATTTGAAGAAGTGAGTTGGTTATAACTCACTTCTTTTTTTGTATCATTTTTTATGCTATACTATACTTGGAGTTGATTAGTTAATGATTGATATTGCACTTGTAGGAACTGGCGGAATGATGCCACTTCCGGGGCGTTTTTTATCTTCAATGATTTGCAGGATAAACGGAAGCATGACATTGTTTGATTGTGGTGAAGGCACACAAGTAAGTTTGCGCCTTCTTGGCTGGGGATTTAAACAAATTGATAAAATATGTTTCACCCACTTTCATGGTGACCATATTTCAGGTCTTCCCGGTTTACTACTAACTATGGCAAACGCTGAAAGAACTGAACCTCTAAAGCTTTTTGGACCAATTGGACTTAAACACGTGGTAAAAAACCTTTGCGTTATTGCACAGGATTTACCATTTGACATAGAATATTTTGAATGGGAATCAAACATTTCACATGAATATAATGAAGAAATGGTAATACTTAAAACCTTACCTGTTAAACATCGTGCGCCATGCTTTGCATATAGCATTGAGTTAAAACGTCGTGGTAAATTTGACCCGGAACGTGCAAAAAAATTAAATATCCCATTAAAAATTTGGGGCGTTTTGCAGAAACAAAATGAAAGTTCCATCGTATATGATGATATAGAGTATAATTCAAGTATGGTTTTGGGCGAACCTCGTAAGGGATTAAAAGTGGTTTTTTGTACCGACACCCGCCCGGTAGCATCGCTTCCCGAGTTTGCCCATGATGCTGATTTGCTGATTTGCGAAGGGCTTTACGGAGACCCGGAGAAACAAAAAAAAGCAGCTTCTCATATGCATATGACTTTTCAAGAAGCTGCAACTATTGCAAAAAATGCGAGTGTAAAGGAACTTTGGCTTACACACTTTAGCCCGGCAATGCCTGACCCAAAAAATTATTTAAAATATGCAACAACTATATTTCCAAACACAAAAACAGGCAAAGACCGAAAAACAAAAACTCTACGTTTTGAAGACGAATAAATATTAGGCAAGGGGGCGCATAAATGTCCAAAGATTTACGCACCGATGTTGAGCTTATCGAATCCTGTTTGCAGGGGGACGAATACTCATTTGAAGAACTGGTTAACCGCTACAAAAATCTTGTGTATTCAATTATTTTGCGGCAAACACGTGAAACAGAAGAAGCAAATGACATTGCACAAGATGTTTTTCTTAAAATTTACAAAAACTTAGCATCATATACCCCAGCTTTTAAATTTAGCACATGGGTTATGCGAATCACAGGTAATCACATCATTGACCGCCACCGTAAAAAGAAACTGGAAACTGTTTCATATGAAGAGTTTAGCGAAGCCGGCAACACTATTGTTGCAACAACTCCATCACCGGAAGCCGAATTTATACAAAATGAACAAACAGAGCGATTAAACAAAATTGTTGCTGAATTACCTGAAATTTATAAAACTCCGGTAGTAATGTATCACGAGCAAGGGCTTAGTTATCAAGAGATATCGGAAAAAATTGGAGAGCCCCTTTCAAAGGTTAAAAACCGTATTTTTAGGGGACGGAAGATGTTAAAAACTCTGCTTACAGATACAATGGAAGGGTGAAATTATGGACTGCAAACAAGCTGAATTATATATAATGCAACACTTTGACAAAACTATAGAGCCAGAAAATGCTCAAGATTTACTTGGTCATATGCAAATCTGTGAAAGTTGCAGGGAATTGTATTTGCTAATGGATGAAATGGAAGAAATTGATTTAGTAGAAGCACCTATAGACTTTACAAATAATGTAATGGAAAAAGTAAGAAATGAAACTGTTGCAGCAACGGTTGTGACTGTAGCAAAATCATCTGGGATTAGCGGTGGTTTTATAATGCTAAAAATCCTTTGGAGTTTAAGCCTTGTAACCCTTGGAATTGGAACATATTTTGTATTTAATCCGGATGTTCTTGGTGAGCTTGCAATAAACTTTTCTTTTGTTGATGTTATTTTAAACGGACTAACATCAATTGGAATGTTTATGGGTAGAGTTTATGAGCATTTGACTTTTTACTTGGTACCGGCAGGTGATACCGGTAATTTTAGTATAATCGCTTTACTTTTTGCTTTAATGATGGGTACACTGTTATTTGTGCTTCATAATAGTGAAAAGAGAGTTAAAACATGATTGTTTTAGGGATTGAAACCAGTTGTGACGAAACATCTGTTGCAATTGTGCGTGACGGAAGGCAAGTTCTTTCTAATGTAATTGCTTCTCAAGTGGAACTTCACGCTCCTTTTGGAGGCGTTGTACCAGAGCTTGCAGCTCGGCATCATGTTGAAGCAATAAACAATATAACTGATGAAGCACTTAGGCAAGCAAACCTTGATTTAAGTAATGTTGACGGATATGCAGTTGCAAATGGTCCCGGTCTTGCCGGTGCGTTGCTTGTTGGATTAAACTATGGAAAAGCATTATCATTTGTAAATAAAAAGCCCCTCATTGGTGTACATCACATTGAGGGGCATGTTTGCGCTAATTTTTTGGAAACAGACTTAAATCCACCTTTTATCTCACTCGTGGTTAGTGGTGGGCATACTCTAATACTTGCTGTTGACGATTATGACTCCTATAAAATTTTGGGTGCAACAAGAGATGATGCTGCCGGAGAGGCTTTTGATAAAGTTGCAAGAGTTATTGGACTCCCCTACCCCGGTGGGCCTGAAATTGACAAACTGGCTGTAAAAGGGTCGGAAACAAGCATAAAGTTTCCACGTGCAAAGCTCACTGGGTATGATTTTAGCTTTAGTGGGTTAAAAACTGCGGTTGTGCAGTATGCGGCAAAAAATAAAGACACTTTAGTTGAAAATATTGCTGCATCGTTCCAACAAGCAGTTGTAGATGTGCTTGTTAAACATACAATAAAAGCTTGTTTGGACAATAGCTATAATCATATTGCTTTGGCTGGTGGTGTCGCTTGCAACAAGGGGCTTAGGGCTGGCATGGAAAAAGCTTGCAAAGAAACTGGGATTTCTCTTTCCATGCCAAAACCGGTTTATTGTACAGACAATGCAGCAATGATTGCCAGTCGTGGTTATTTTGGATTTGTAAATGGGCAAAGTGATAAGCTTGACTTAAATGCTTTCCCCGGGCGTATGGTTAAGGGCTAGTATGCGAGGGCTGTAACTTGTGCATTTAAACGCAGCAAGGTACTTTTATAAAAATTATAAACACTTTCGCCATTTTTTATTTTCCACATTTCTGTGTCCAGTTTATTTTTTCTTACGGCAATTGTACCTTGCCATTTTTTAAGATTTAAAATTAATTTATCTATTGGCCAAGTTTCTTCATGGGACTTGGCTTTCTTTTTTAGTATTTCAAGATGTTTATAACTTAGTGATTTGTAATGTTTATACATTGCATATTCCGGGTAGTCCGATTCATCAATTAGATTTACAAACGGCTGCCACGGGTCTTCTTCCAACTCTTTTTCATATAAGTAGTGTGCACCACGCTTAACAATTGCTTCACACACAAGTATTTTTAGAAAATCATCGGTATGGTCTTTTTCTTCTTCGTTCTTTGATATAGTTTTTTGGTTATTGATTTCTGTTTCTACTAATCTAATGAGATTTGGCTGGCGCATAAACATATCTTTTGACGATACATATTTTTCCTCACCATTTATTTTACAAATAAAACGCCCATTTTTTTCCTCTATTATACCGGTATTTAAACCAAGATTAAATATGTTTTCTGCGTTTTCATTTAAGATTTTTTGGCGTGGATTTTCATAGGTGTCACCCCACAGCTCCTCTGGTATTGGAGAAGGCAAGTTTACCCAGTTTTCGTTTTCATTCATTACTAAATGACGACCTACACCTTCTTTTGTATTTATTGTACGCTCGTATAATTCTTCATACACACGAATGGGTGTATATGCAAAAAGAGGTATCCCATTTTGGGTGTTTAGCCAAAATATACGGTCACTAATATTTGACTTGCGTATGTTAAAACGTAAATTTGCAAGAGCGTGCTGCTGGTATGATTCAATTCCCCGTAAAATGTCCGGGCAGCCCTTTGGTATACTTACCACACCATAACTTGGGAAATTAAACATTCCTGATGCATTATCCAGGTGGAATATTGGCTTTGCGTCTCGATACAGTTTAGGTGCTATTTCTTCTTCTACTATACTTTCTATGCTTCTATCTTTACCGTATTTCATGGATAAATAAGCCGACATGGTTTTTGAAAGAAGGCTGCTGTAGCGGTTGTAGATAAAATCTGAAACGGCTTCGCTTATGTTTACATCTTTGTCATTTAACCATTTTGATGATTCCAAAAGCATGGATTTTGTAAACTCACGTGTTAAAACATCTGCTCCAATTTCTTCTGACAATTTATTTATTTCGGGTATTACATCTTTTGAGGAAATTACATTCCATTCATATGATTTTGATGTGTCTGATAGTTTTTCCTCGTATACAAAGTTGATATTTGAGTTGATGATTTCATTTATTTTTTCTAATGTTTCTGTGTATGGGTAGTAAACTCTATCGTATTCAAGGGTAAGTCCTGTAGAAATATCCTTAAAAACTTCAATTAAACATTTATACACATCGCTCTGCATACGGGTTTGGTATTCGACTATTTTTGTTTCAATGTATGCATTTTTTTTGGATTCCTTTGATAAAAAGAATGATTTTTTAGCTTCTTCCAAGCGTAGTTCATTTTGGATTTCTAGGTTTTCCAGTTCTTCATTTGATATTGATATTTTTTCTTTTAGATGTTCTACACATGTGTGCAGCCTTGCGATAAGGCATGGCCCACGGTCATAGGTTATTAATTTTGATACATAAAATGGACCTTTTTTTGGGTTTGTAAAAAACTCATTTAACTCTTTTTTAACAGAAGTTATTATTTCTTCTGTTAAAAATTTAGCTTGAGACAATTCTCTTTTTGCATTGTTGTATTGGTCTTTTAGTTTTTCATCTATGTTTACACGCCCGGTTTTTATTACATTATTGTAGCTATAATAATCTGTTTCAGCGTAGTTTAGTTTAATTTGCGGCAAGCGACGCATTAACTCTTGACCTAAAAAATTTATTTCAAGCCCTGTTGTTTGTGCAAATTCCTGCAAGTCATGGTCGTCCGGTGCATTTTCAAAAATTTGCTCGATTTCTTTAAATAGTGAGGATGCAAGGCAGGCATTTATACCTTCTGTTGGCAGCGTTGCCGTTGAAGCACCAATTATATTGTATACAAAGTTTGCAGACCCGGGCATTCCCGGTGGTAGATTACTTTTCATTGTTGAAATATTTGAAAGTAAATTGCTGTTGTAGTCTTGGATTAGAAACTCGGTGCTTGATGATTTATCTTCTTGGGCTATAAAATTTACTATATTTTCTGCCGTAACATTTAGGCAATAGTCATAAGCACCTTTTAGATGAACACCTTGCGTATTTACCGAGCTTACAAGATGGCATAAATTAAAAGGTGCAAGAGCAGAGTTTACTTGAAGTCTTGTTCCGTATTTTTGATTAAATCGCTCACCTTGTCTTTCTTCAAGATTCATCCAGTAGTCAAGTTCTTTTAATGCGGCATAACCATTACGCTGGATATATTCCTCTGTGTGAATGTTCATTTGGTTTCCTGAAAGGTGTACGTCAGGGGTAAACAAATAACCCATTATTTCTACTTTGTCTACTCCTTTGCTGCCATATTCACGTTCCATTAGACCACGTATAATATATGCGGTGTCTAAAAACATACCGCCACCAGTTCCACCGCAAAGCCCTGAAAGTATATAAACAAGAAGTTTGTTTTCTTGGTTTACCCTTAGGCTTCTTATTTTATTGTCTATTGCATCAATAGTTGTATTTATTTTTTCAAACAAAAGAAGCCGCCCGGCTTGTCGGTTGCCACTTGCTCCTTTTGTGCCATCTGTAATTGTAAGTTCGGGATTTAACCAACTACTTATGTAGTCCGGCATTGTTGAGCGGTTGTTAAGTATTGCCCCAATACCTGCATTTGAAAGAAGAACCGTTTCCGTATATGGGTCAAGGGATATACCTTTGTAGTTTTTCTTTTCGTGCTCGTTTGTTTCAAGTGACAGGTATTCGATATTGTCCGGTTTTGATTTTTTTTGTTTTGTTACCGGATTATCCGGTAGTTTAAAACGTCGGCTTACTTGGTGTTTTAGGCGAAGAAGTGCGTCTGTGCCTGTGCCGCCAAGACCTATGATGAGGATAGGGTGATTTATAGTGTTTATGCGGGATTTTTCATGGGTTTTGTAGAAACTGCCCCCCGTGGTGATATCCAGTTGTTTTATGTTTTCATGAGTTGTTTGTTTCACGGTTTTGCTCCCTTTGCGTGACTACTTTTATTTTATGGGGGTTTTGGTTTGATTATGTAAGTTATTTATATTTTATTTGTATTGCAGTTATTTTTGACCATGTGGAAGGGAACTGGTTGGACGAATGGGGACGGCTCTTTCAGTTATGCGAAGGTATAAGTTTTGACATTGAAGCCCTGTTGCATTTAGTCAAAGGCTTTTTCACATTTGAAATAAAAAAGACACAAAAAAGCCCGTCAAAAGGGTTTAACCTTCTGCCGGGCTGGCAATACTATGGCTTTTTTATTTCGCTTCCAGTTCAGCAAGTCTTTTTCGGAGCATTTCGTTTTCGGCCTCTGCCTTTTCCGCTCTACGATCTGACTGCTCTAATCTGTGTTTCGTCTGCTCTAACTCCGCACGTTCCATGTTGTAGAAATAAATCTCATCTTTCCTACGTTGGTAGGCTTGCCGTATGATTTTATCCTCGCTCTGTCTTGCTATTGCTGATACAGCCATTCGGATTACCTCCTTTTCCTTA
>Ga0131853_10012522_pt1 | contig 15546 bp, 14 predicted proteins | sample TergutLab28metaG_FD_92764 | JGI IMG/M metagenome (GOLD analysis project Ga0131853, IMG submission 92764) | Labiotermes labralis P1 segment gut microbial communities from Petit-Saut dam, French Guiana - Lab288 P1 (version 2) (version 2) | ecosystem: Host-associated > Arthropoda: Insects >...
GCGAGCTCGCGCCCACGCCGTACGACGTGCTGGTGGCCGAGGTGGACGCCGTCGAAGTTGCCGATCACGACGGCGGTGCGGCCCAGGTCGTCGGGGACCTCGGAGAGGCCACGCCACAGGTTCACCACGGATGTCACCCTATCCAACACGGAGACCTGGCCGGGCAGAGGTCCGGCCGGTCGTGGCCTCAGCACTGACAGGCACTCGGCGAGCAGAGCCACGCGTCACCGCCGGGTCCGCCTCCGGGTGCGATCGTGGTCGGCGCTACCGCGATCTCCCGACTGCCACCAGGACTGTCCTGGGCTAGACATCCAGGGACTCTTTACTCGCCAAACGTCTTTACCGAGGCCTACCGTCCGAGCATGCGCACCACGTGGCTGACAGCACTGGCGGCGGCCATCACGCTGCCGCCGATGCTGGTGGTCGTCGCCGAGGTCAGCCCCGCGTACGCGGCGTGTACCGGAGCGGGCAACTACTTCGTGGGCGGTTCGACCCCGTACCGTGACGACACCCGGGGCGTGCTCGCGCACATCGACGTCCCCGACGTCGTGCCGACGGTGGGCTGCGGCAACGGCTTCACTGACGTCTGGGACATGGTGACGCCCGTTGCCGGCAACGGCCATGACTACTACGCCCAGATCGGCTTTGGAGTCGACTACATCACCACCGACGGCTCTGTCCCCGCCACCGTCACGCCCCGCATGATCAGCTTTGCTCAGTACACGGACTTCAACGGCGTTGTCCACACCAGCGTCTACCCCGCACCAGCGCTCGGCTCGGAGCACACCTACACCGAGCTGTATGCCGGCGGTCATCTCCAGATGAAGGACAACGGGGTCGTCAAGAGCCAGACGCCCTTTGACCCCACCCTCTACTGGCCGTCCGGTTGGCAGGGTCAGTTCTACAACGAAGCCGCCTATACCCGGACCAGCGCCTGGGGTAGCGTGCCCAACAACAAGGTCCGCTTCCACAGCATTCAGAAGTGGGTCAACGGTGCTTGGACAGACTTCGGCGGCTGGATGCCGGGATCTCCGATGACCCAGTCGACGAACTGGAACGTCGAGACCTACGCACCGACCGACAGCACACTCGGCCTCAGGACCTGGGACAACCGATGAAGCCTCCCACCACGTACGTCGTCGCAGCGGGCGCCTCGCTCGCCGTCCTGGCCGGCGGCCTCGCCGCGTTCAGTCTCCAGAACGCCGGCGCCGCCTCACAGCCGACTCCCACCCCGGCGGTCTCCGACGCCGTCTTCGAGCAGATGGCGCAGACATCTGAGCTCGAGGTAGCGCCGTTCAACGCCTCCGCCCCGTCCATCGTGAACAGCCGCACCACCTCGACCGACGAGAACACCTCGACGGCCAGCACCATCGGCGAGGACAAGGCGATCTCGGCGGCCCAGGACTCCCTCGGACTCGGCATCGGCGTCAAGGGCGCCTCGCTGGTGGCGATCACGACGAACGCGATGGGGATTCCGGACGAGACCACCGGGGCGATCAAGCCGGAATACGCCGGCACCGCCGTCTGGGCAGTCCAGTTCGGCGGCCTGAAGATCCGGAGGTCCGGGCCACTCGTTCTCGATGCGAACGGCAAGCCGATCCAGCATCCAGCGACCTATACGGCCGACATGGTGGCCTTCATCGATGCCTACACCGGCGAGTTCCTCTATGCCGATCAGTACGATACGCCCACCTCCGGGGACCCGGTATCCTGATCCCTGGCGCCACCCTGACCGCGTTGCCGCACCTCGGTCCACCGCTCCACCCCACGCCGGCGAGCAGGTCGGCCGGCCGGGCGCGGGCCTAGACGAAGACGGCGGCGGGCTTCGCCCGGGCGGTGCCGGCCGGCTCGTAGAGCGCCAGGAACTCGCCGTCGGGCGCGAAGACCGCGGTCAGGTGGTCGACCACGATCGGCAGCGGCCGGCCGTACCGGACCGCCTGGGTCTGCTCCTCGTCGAGGTCGATCGCCGGGAACGCGCGCCGGGCAGCCTCGGCGATCGGCAGCACGGTGAGCTCCTCGGCGAGCTGGTCGAGGGTGTGGGCCACGTCGAGGCCGTACGGTCCGACGGCGGTACGCCGCAGCGCGGTCAGGTGCCCGCCCACGCCCAGCGCCTCGCCGACGTCGCGCGCGATGGCGCGGATGTAGGTGCCGCTGGAGCAGCGCACCGAGATGTCGACGTCCAGCGCGCCCTCGGGCGTACGGTGCATCCGGTGCACGCCCAGCTCGTGGACGGTCACCGGACGCGGCTTGAGCTCGACCGTCTCACCCTCGCGCACCCGCTGGTAGGCGCGCTTGCCGTCGACCTTGATCGCGCTGACGGCGCTCGGCACCTGCAGCAGCGCGCCGACCTGCTCGGCGAACGCGGCCCGGACCTGGTCCTCGTCCAGCGCGGCCGTGCTCCACTCCCCCACGATCTCGCCGTCGGCGTCGTCGGTGGAGGTGGTGACGCCGAGCCGGACGGTCGCGTCGTACCTCTTCTCGGTGAGCATCAGGTGGCCGAGCAGGCGGGTGGCCTTCTCGATCCCGACGATCAGCACCCCGGTCGCCATCGGATCCAGGGTGCCGGCGTGACCGACCTTGCGGGTGCCGGCGAGCCGGCGGACCCGGGCGACGACGTCGTGCGACGTCATCGCCCCGGCCTTGTCGACCACGACTAGGCCCGACTCCGCGGGCCCGGAGCCAGCCGGCATCAGTCGTCGTCCTCGTCCCAGTCGTCCTCGTCGTCGAGCTCGTCGTCCTCGAGACGGGGCTTCTTGTACGGGTCCTCGTCACCGGCGAACTCGGTGCCGCGGATCGCCGCGACGGCCTCGTCCTGGGCGCGGGCCTTGGCCAGCACCTCGTCGAGGTGACGGGCGGTCTCGGGCAGGGCGTCGTGGACGAAGTCGATCGTCGGCGCGTGCCGCATGCCGAGCTGCTTGGCGACCTCGGAGCGGATCAGCCCCTTGGCCGACTCCAGCGCCGCCGCGGTCCCGGCCAGCTCGGCCGGGGTGTCGGCCCCGAGGACGGTGTAGAAGATGGTGGCCTGCTGGGAATCACCCGAGACCCGGACGTCGGTGATCGTGGTGAACCCGACCCGCGGGTCCTTGATCCGCCGCTCCAGCATCTGGGCGACGATCACCTTGATCCGGTCGGCGATCTTGCGAACGCGGGGGCTGCTCATCTCTGCTCCTTGAGAGGTCACTTCTCGCAGGTTGAGAAGTCAGTTTCTAACAGGCGAGAGGCCAGTTCCTGTGGATTTCATGGTCGTACGTGACCACTCGACCCGCAGAAACTGACCTCTCAACAACACTTAGTTGCGCGGGATCTCGACCATCTCGTACGACTCGATGACATCGCCTTCCTTGATGCCACCGAAGCCCTTGAGCACCGCACCACACTCGAAGCCGGCGCGCACCTCGGTGACGTCGTCCTTCTCGCGCTTGAGCGACGCCATCGTGAGCTCCTCGACAACGGTGACGTTGTTGCGGAGCAGGCGGGCCTTCGCGTTGCGGCGGATGACACCGTCGGTGACGTAGCAACCGGCGATGGTGCCTTCCTTGTTGTCGACCTTCGACGACTTGAAGAGAGCCCGGATCTCGGCGCGGCCCAGAGTACGCTCCTCGAACTCCGGCTTGAGCATGCCCTTGAGCGCAGCCTCGATCTCCTCGATGGCCTGGTAGATGACCGTGTAGTAACGGATCTCCACGCCTTCCTTGTCGGCGAGCTCGGTCGCCTTGCCCTGCGGGCGGACGTTGAAGCCGATGATGATCGCGTCGGAGGCGGCCGCCAGGTCGACATTGGTCTCGGTGATCGCACCGACACCGCGGTCGATGACCCGGATGCTGACCTCGTCGCCACCCACGTCGATCTTCGACAGGGCGTCCTCGAGGGCCTCGACCGAGCCGGACACGTCGCCCTTGAGGATGAGGTTGAGCTCCTGGCTCTCGCCCTTCTCCATGGAGGCCATGAAGTCCTCGAGGGTACGACGCACGCGGCGCTTGGCCTGGGCGGCGGCACGCTCGCGCGACTCACGCTTCTCGGCGATCTGGCGGGCCATCCGGTCGTCCTCGACGACCAGGAAGTTCTGGCCGGCGCCGGGGACGGCCGAGAGGCCGAGCACCATCGCGGGACGCGACGGGGTCGCCTCCTGCAGCTCGTTGCCGTACTCGTCGAGCATCGCGCGGACGCGACCGTGGGCCGGGCCGGCGACGATCGAGTCGCCGACGCGCAGGGTGCCGCGCTGGACCAGGATCGTGGCCACCGGACCGCGACCGCGGTCGAGGTGCGCCTCGATCACGAGGCCCTGGGCGTCCTGCGACGGGTTGGCGTGCAGGTCGAGCGACGCGTCGGCGGTCAGCACGATCGCCTCGAGCAGCTTGTCCAGGTTGAGCTCGGACTTGGCCGACACGTCGACGAACATCGCGTCGCCGCCGTACTCCTCGGGGATGAGGCCGTACTCGGTCAGCTGACCACGGACCTTCGTCGGGTCGGCGTCCGGCTTGTCGATCTTGTTGACCGCGACCACGATCGGCACGCCGGCGGCCTTGGCGTGGTTGAGCGCCTCGACCGTCTGCGGCATCACGCCGTCGTCGGCCGCGACCACGAGCACCGCGATGTCCGAGGACTGCGAGCCGCGGGCACGCATGGCGGTGAACGCCTCGTGACCCGGCGTGTCGATGAAGGTGATCGCGCGGTCGTTGCCGTCGACCTCGGTCGCGACCTGGTAGGCGCCGATGTGCTGGGTGATGCCACCGGCCTCGCCTGCCACCACGTTGGCGCTGCGGAGCGCGTCCAGCAGCTTGGTCTTGCCGTGGTCGACGTGACCCATGACGGTCACGACCGGCGGACGGACCACCCAGTCGGACTCGTCGCCCTCGTCGGCGCCGAACTCGATGTCGAAGCCCTCGAGCAGCTCGCGGTCCTCGTCCTCGGGCGAGACGACCTGGACGACGTAGTTGAGCTCTTCACCGAGCAGCTCGAGTACGTCGTCGTTGACCGACTCGGTCGCCGTCACCATCTCGCCCAGGCTGAACAGCATCTGCACGAGCTGGGCGGCGTCGACGTTGATCTTCTCGGCGAAGTCGGTAAGCGAGGCGCCGCGCGGCAGACGAACGGTCTCGCCGTTGCCCTTGCGGACCCGCACGCCGCCGATCGTCGGGGCCTCCATGGCCTCGAACTCCTGGCGACGCGCCCGCTTCGACTTGCGACCGCGGCGCGAGGGGCCGCCGGGACGCCCGAAGGCGCCCTGCGTCGACCCGCGCTGGCCCGGACGGCCACCGCCACCGGGACGACCGCCACCGGCCGGCCCACCGGGGCCGCCGCCGAAGCCGCCACGACCGGGCGCACCGGCACCACCGCGGGCGGGGGCGCCGGGGCGACCGCCGCCGGCGCCGGGGCGGCCGGGGGCACCCGGACGTCCCGGGGCACCGCCCGGACGGGCACCGAACGCCGCCGGGGACTTGGGCATCATCGCCGGGTTGGGACGCGGCATGCCGGGACGCGGCGCACCGCCGCCGTCACGGCCTGCCGGGGGCCGCGGCGGACGCTGGTCGCCCGGCGTGCCGGGGTCGCGCGGCGCCGGCTCGGGCCGACGGCCCATGCCCTGGCTGGAGGCGAAGGGGTTGTTGCCCGGGCGCGGAGCGCCGGGGCGGGGGGCACCGCCGCCGGGGCGCGGCGCGCGCGGGCCGGGAGCCGACGGGTTGCTGCGGGCAGCGGGCGCCTGCGGCGCGGGCGCTGCCGGTCGCGGAGCCGGCTTGGGGCCGGGCTTCGGCGCGGAGGTGGTCGGCTCGGCCGCGGGAGAGGCAGGCGCCGCCGGGGCCTCCGGCGCCGGCGCGACGGGCGCTGCGGGCGCGGAGGCGGCGGGCGTCTCCGGAGCCGGGGCGGCGGCCTTCTTCGCGGCGGGCTTGGGGGACTCCTTGGTCTTCGCAGGCTCGGCGGGTCCCATCTTGGCGCGCAGATCGGCGCCGTACGCGTCGTCGAACTTCTTCTCGGCGGGCAGCTCGATCGTCGAGGACGCCGTCTTGGCGAACTCCCCGATCTGCCCCAGCTTCTCCAGCGCTTCCTTGCTGGTGATGCCGTATCGCTTGGCGAGTTCGGAAACTCGGGTCTTGGCCACGTCTCTCCTTCTGGCCACAGACCCGCGTCTCGGGTGGTTCTCTGTGACCGCTAGTGGTGGGTGCTGCGCAAACAGCGGAGGGGGCTCATCGCGAAGTACTCATCGAGTGCTCATGAGCTGGTGCTCCACTTCCTGGTCGGTCGTTCACTGGTCGGTCACGGCTGCGACGTACTCGCCCACCGGTGCGCTGGTGAGGCTTGCCCCCGCTGCGAGTCGCAGCGCACGGGCGAAGGCCTTCCGGCGTACCGCGAGGTCGTAGCACGCGGGTGTGGGGTGCAGGTGTGCTCCCCGGCCCGGCGCGGACGATCCCGGGTCCGGTACGACGGCCGCCTGGCCGTCCACCGAGCCCGCGGTCACCCGCAGCAGCTCGCGTTTGGCGTCCCGCTTCCGACATCCCACGCACGTGCGGACGGGACCGTCCGATGAGGGGATGTCGTGGCGTTTCACCGAGGAGTCACTCTACCGCCTCGGCCCAGCAGTTATCGAACTGGGCTGCGGCCGCACGGGCTCATCAGCCCTCGGCCGTCTCCTCATCCGAGCGGATGTCGATCCTCCACCCGGTGAGTCGCGCGGCGAGGCGGGCGTTCTGGCCCTCCTTGCCGATCGCGAGCGAGAGCTGGTAGTCGGGTACGACGACGCGCGCGGCCTTGGCGGCGAGGTCGATGATCTCGACCGAGGTCACCCGGGCCGGCGACAGTGCCGACGCGACGAGCGACGCCGGGTCCTCGGACCAGTCGACGATGTCGATCTTCTCGCCCTGGAGCTCGGCCATCACGTTGCGCACCCGCTGCCCCATCGGGCCGATGCAGGCGCCCTTGGCGTTGACGCCGGGCACCGTGGAGCGGACGGCGATCTTGGTGCGGTGGCCGGCCTCGCGGGCGATCGCGGCGATCTCGACAGTGCCGTCGGCGATCTCGGGCACCTCGAGCGCGAACAGCTTCTTCACCAGGTTGGGGTGCGACCGCGACAGGGTGATCTGCGGGCCGCGCATCCCCTTGCGAACGCTCATCACCAGGCACTTGATCCGGGTGCCGTGGGCATAGCTCTCCCCCGGCACGCGCTCGCTGACGGGCAGCAGCGCCTCCATCTTGCCGAGGTCGACCATGACGTCGTCGGGGTTGCGGCCCTGCTGGATGATGCCGGAGATGATGTCGCCCTCGCGGCCGGAGAACTCCCCGAACTTCGCGTCGTCCTCGGCGTCGCGCAGTCGCTGGAGCACGATCTGCTTGGCGGTCGTGGCGGCGATCCGGCCGAAGCCGGCCGGGGTGTCGTCGTACTCGCCGATCGCGTTGCCCTCGTCGTCGACCTCGGTCGCCAGCACGGTCACGTGGCCGCTCTTGCGGTCGAGCACGACCCGCGCGCGCTCCTGGGCGCCCGGGGTCTTGTGGTAGGCCGTCAGCAGGCCCTGCTCGATGGCCTCGACGAGGACGTCGAAGGAGATCTCGCGCTCGCGCTCCAGCATCCGCAGGATGCTCATGTCGATGTCCATCAGGCCTCACTCCCGGCGTCGACGTCGTCGTCACCCTTGCGGTTGAACTCGATCTGCACCAGCGCCTTGACGACCTCGGCATAGCCGACCCGGCGCGACTCGCCGGCGGCCTCCGGCTCGAGTGTGACGCCCTCGTCGTCGCTCACGCCGATCCGCGCCATGGTGGTGCCGCCCTCGGCGAGCGTGACCTTGACCAGCCGGCCGGCGTTGCGTCGCCAGTGCCGGGGCAGGGTGAGGGGCCGGTCGACCCCGCGCGAGGTGACCTCGAGGGTGTAGGGCTGCTCCCCCATGACGTCGGAGGCGTCCAGGACCTCGCCCACCGCCCGGGTCGCGTCGGCGACGTCGTCGAGGGTGACCCCGCCGTCCTTGTCGACCGCGATCCGCAGCACCCGGCGCTTGCCCGCCGGGGTGATCTCCACGGCCTCGAGGTCGAGGCCCAGGGCGTGCAGGGGGTCGGCGATCTCCGCCTCGATCCTGCCCTTCGGGTCGGTGCTGCCAGCGCTCATGAAGGGCGACCTCCTGTCCTGTTGTGGTGGTGCAGTTGTGAACTCACACCCTATCGGGTTCCTCGACCCGATGGTCACGCCGAGGGATCCTGCGAGGCGCTGGCACGGGTCGTCTAGGGTCGCGCTCGTGGTCCACCCAGTCTCCCGACGTACGGCGCTCCTCGGCGCGGCCGGGACGCTGACCCTGACCGGGTGCTCGGTGGACTCCCTGCGACCCACTCCGCCGGCGCCCGCCGCCGACCCGGACGCCGCCCTGATCGACACCGTGGCGTCCCGGATCGTGGCGGTCCGGGCGATCGCGCCGCCGCGGCTGCGTGCGATGCACGCGGACCACCTCCGGGCGCTCGGCGCCGCCGTCCCGCCGGTCACCGGCAGGCCGGCCGCCACCGCGGCGGTGCGGTCCGCCGAGACGGACCTGCGCGCCCTGCTGCAGGACGCCTGCGTCGGTGCGACCGATCCCGCCCTCGTCCGTCTCCTCGCCTCGATGGCGGCAGCGGTCGCCCAGGGCACGCAGGAGTGGACATGAGCCCGACCGACGCCCTGCAGGCGACCCTGGCCGGCGAGCACGCGGCGGTCTACGTCCTCGGCGTCCTCGGCGCCCGGTCGCGCACGCCCGGGCTCACCGACCGGCTGCGCAGCGCCTACGACGCCCACGTCACGCAGCGCGATGCGCTGACGGAGCGGATCCGGGCGCTGGGAGCGACGCCGGTCGGCCCGGCTGCGGCGTACGCCGTCCCCGCCCGGCTCACCCGGGAGGTCGATCTGCGCGCGGCGGCGCTCCAGGTCGAGCGCCGGTGCGCGGCGCTCTATCTCGAGCAGCTGCCGGCGACCACCGGCGAGGACCGTCGCATGCTCGCCACCTCGCTGGCCGCGTCCGCGGTGCGCGAGCTCACGCTCGGCGGCAAGCCCGAGGACCTGCCTGGCACGAAATGATCCGCGGGCCGGGTGGTAGTGGGGAATTCCCGAGACATTCCCCATACCACCCGGCCCGCGGAGCCGGAGGCCTGGACACGAGGCCGTCGAGGGCACCGGCTGATGTGGGGGGACCGGCTTCCGCCCTCGTGCATAAGTCTGCAATGCAGCGGCCGCCCCGCGTAGGGGGCGGCCGCCTCAGACTTTTGCACTGCAGAAAGGTGCAGACCTCAGCTCTTCGCGGGCGGCGTCCGCCACCAGCCGTCGTTGTAGACGTCGAGGCCGAACCGGTCGAGGCTGGGCGCCCCGGCGTACCCGAGCTTGGGCAGGCGGAAGATCTCCTCGATCGAGGCGAGCAGCGCGTAGTGGTTGTAGGGCGTGGTGCTCCACGTGCCGCCGGTCGTGTACTTCGAGAGCACCAGGGCGCCGACCTGGCCGCCGCCCGGGCCGGAGATGCCCGCCATGGGGGTGTTCGTCGCGGTCTCGCCGCAGCACGACGTGGAGTCGCTCTGGGGCCCGTCGGACTCGTCAGAGGTGATGATCAGCATGCCGTTGCGCTTATAGGCCGGCGAGCCCAGGATCCGCGGCACCCACGTCTTCATGAACGTGTTCACCTGGGCCAGGCCGCCCTTGCGGACTCCGTCCGCACAGGTGGAGTCGTGCCCGTCGTCGCACAGGTCGGGCGTGATGTAGGTCAGGTTGCGGGTGGTCCTGACCGACCGCAGGTCCTGCCTGAGCTTGCCCAGGCCGACCACGTGGGACTGGCAGTAGGCCGGCCGGTCGATGATCGAGTGGAAGTACATGAACGGGTCGTGCCGGGTGGCGTACTGCGACGTCTTCGTCGCCTTCTGGGTGGTGTCGACCGACCCGAGGGCCGGGTGCTCGCACGGGGTGGTCATGCTCTCCATGTAGCCGCGCCAGGTCTTGTGCTTGGCGTCGAGCTGGTCGGCGATGGTCTTCACCGACTTCGGGAAGACGCAGCCGAGCACGCCCTGCTCCTGCTGCAGCGACGTGGTGCCGACGGCCTGGAAGTCCGAGAACGTCTGGCAGTCGGCCTGCATCGAGGGGTCGGGGCCCTGGCCCGAGATCTGGGCGACGTAGTTGGGCTCGGAGTTGTGTGCGGTGCCGTAGTAGTTGTTGAGCAGCACGCCCTTGGCTCGCAGCGTCTTGGCGAGGTACGGCGCCTTCGACTTGTCGCCCCAGGTGTTGCTCTCGTCCTCGTTCTCGATGTTGATCACGAAGACGTGCTTGATCCGCGGGACGTAGGCGGCGATGTCGGTGCGTCCGTGGACCTCCAGCCGCACCGGCGCCGAGGTCTGCGGCGCGGCGGCCGGGGTGCCCTGGGCGCGGGTGAGCAGCGAGACGAGCAGCGCGGCCAGCACGGCCACGGCGGCGACCACTGCGAGGATCCGGCGGTGGGCGGTCAGGTAGCGGGTCATGACGGCAGCGTCCATCCTTGCGAGAGAGCGATCCTGCGCAGCGCGGGCCACTCGGCGGACTCGGTGCGCCGCTCCTCCGAGTTGGCGGTGGTGCCCTCGCTCGTGGCGGTGCAGGCCACCGGCACGAACGTCTCGTCCACCTGGAAGGCCGGCGAGTCGGTGCTCGGGTTGGAGAAGTCGAGCACCTCGGCGATGTTGCGCGCCGCCTTGTCGCGCGGCGTGAGCGGCTTGAGGCCCCAGCGCCACTCGATCATCTTCAGGATCGAGGTGTGGTCGTAGACGTTGTGCCCGACGTGGCCGCGGCGGGCCAGCGGCGAGATCACGACCGTCGGCACGCGGAAGCCGCGCAGGGCCGTCTTCGGGCTCACGTCCGGCGCGGTCGTCGGCCGCACGTGGTCGAAGAAGCCGCCCCACTCGTCGAAGGTGATGACGAGGACCGTCTTGTCCCACACCGGGCTGGTGCGCACGGCGTCGTAGATCTTGTTGAGGAACGCCTCGCCGGCCCGCAGGTCGGCGTGCGGGTGGTCGTCGTTGGAGAGGCCCTGGTCCTCGTTGACGAACTGCGGGTCGACGAACGAGACCGCCGGCAGCGTGCCGGCGGCGGCGTCGGCCATGAACGACGTGGTGAACTTGTCGCTCGGCAGGAACGGCATCGACGTCGGCCCGTGCGTGCCCAGCAGGGCCGCGAACGGGATGTCGCTGTAGTAGTAGGTGCCCGACACGCCCGCGGACTTGAGCCGGTCCCAGATCGTGGCGTGGGCGAACGTGTCGTAGGTGTTGGTCAGCCGGTCGGTCATCGCGGCGTGCATGTAGAAGCGGTTCGGGTACGTCGACGACATCGTCGGCGCGAAGTACCGGTCGAACGTCGTCCACTGCGTCGCCGCCTGACCCAGGAACGGCAGGTCGGCCTGCTCGTAGTAGCCGATGGCCGACACGTCGTTCTGGCCCGAGCGCAGGAACCCGTCGCAGCGGCCGCCGTCGTACTGGATCCGACCGCCCTCGTAGGAGTGGTCGGGGTCGTAGAAGCCGCAGTTGTTCGGCACCGTCATGTGGTGCGTCGCATGCCGTACGCCGTACCGGTCGACGTAGCTGAGGCCGGCCTGCTTGCCGTCGGCGCCGGGCAGCCAGCCCAGCAGGTGGTCGAAGGAGCGGTTCTCCATCATCACGACGACGACGTGCTCGATGCCGGACGCGTCGGGTGAGGGAAGCGGAACGTCGGTCGCGTTCGCCGAGGACAGCAGGCTCGCGCCGAACCGGTCCGCCCCGAGGGCGACGGTGGCTGCGGCTCCTGCGACCCCGAGGAACGTCCTTCGGGAGGCATGCATGGCCGAATTCAACCGCCTCGCGGGGCCACGTGGGGACGCAACGCAGGAATTCCCGGGAAGTTCACCCGGCGGCCTCCGCCGGGCGCGCGATCAGGCCTTGACGAGCTCGGTGAGGTGGGCGACCGCGTCGGCGACCGGGACGTCGGTGCGCTCGCCGGTACGCCGGTCCTTGACCTCGACGTTGCCGTCGGCGAGGCCCTTCCCGACCGTGACGATCGTGGGCACGCCGATCAGCTCGGCGTCCTTGAACTTCACGCCGGGGCTGACCTTCTCGCGGTCGTCGTAGAGCACCTCGACGCCGGCCCCGGCGAGCTCGCGGGCCAGCTCCTCGGCCGCGGCGTACACCGCCTTGTCCTTGCCGGTCGCGACCAGGTGCACGTCGTAGGGCGCGACGTTGCGCGGCCAGCACAGTCCGATCTCGTCGAGGGAGTTCTCCGCGATCACGGCGACGGCGCGGGTGACGCCGATGCCGTAGGAGCCCATCGTGACGGTGACCAGCTTGCCGTTCTCGTCGAGCACCTTCAGATCGAGCACGTCGGCGAACTTGCGGCCGAGCTGGAAGACGTGGCCCATCTCGATGCCGCGCGCCGTGGTGAGCACACCGCTCTGCCCGATCGAGGGGCAGTTGGGGCAGGGGTCGCCGGGCCAGACCTCGGCCGCCTCGATGGTGCCGTCGGCGGCGAAGTCACGGCCGGCGACCAGGTCGATCACGTGGTGGCCGGGCTCGTTGGCGCCGGTGACCCAGCGGGTGCCCTCGACGACGCGGGGGTCGAGGAGGTAGCGGATCTTGGACTCGCTGGACTCCCCCAGCATCGCGGGCCCGATGTAGCCCTTGGCCAGCATCGGGTACGCCGCGAAGTCGGCGTCGCCGAAGGGCGCGAACTCCGCGGGGTAGACCGCCGCCTCGAGGCGCTTCTGCTCGACCTCGCGGTCGCCGGGCACGCCGATGGCCAGCGGCTCGCGGGCGCCGTCGGGGTAGGTCAGCATGAAGAGCACGTTCTTGAGCGTGTCCGCGGCCGCCCAGGGGCGGTCCTCGCGCGGGAAGCGCTCGTTGAGGTGGCCGACCAGCGCGTCGATGGTCGGGGTGTCGGGGGTGTCCTCGACGTGGGCGGCCGGCGCGTCGTCGTACGGGAGGGCGGGAGGCGCGGGCACCTTCACCGCCTCGACGTTGGCGGCGTACCCGCACGCCTTGCACTCGACGTAGGTGTCCTCGCCGATGGCCGACTTGGCGAGGAACTCCTCCGACTTCGAGCCGCCCATCGCGCCCGCGTGGGCGTAGACCACGACGTAGTCGAACCCGAGCTTGTCGAAGATCCGGATGTAGGCGTCGCGGTGCCTGGCGTAGCTCTCGTCGAGGCCGGCGTCGGTGTAGTCGAAGGAGTAGGAGTCCTTCATGATGAACTCGCGCCCGCGCAGCAGCCCGGCGCGGGGCCGCGCCTCGTCGCGGTACTTGTTCTTGATCTGGTAGAGGCTCAGCGGCAGGTCCTTGTAGGAGCCGTAGAGGTCCTTCACCAGGAGGGTGAACATCTCCTCGTGGGTGGGGCCGAGCAGGTAGTCGGCGTCCTTGCGGTCCTTGAGGCGGAAGATGCCGTCGCCGTACTCGGTCCAGCGGCCGCTCGCCTCGTAGGGCTCGCGGGGCAGCAGGACGGGGAAGCTGACCTCCTGGGCGCCGATCGCGTCCATCTCGTCGCGGACGATGGCCTCGACCTTCGCCAGCACGCGCAGGCCCAGCGGCAGCCAGGTGTAGATGCCGGGCGCGGCCCGGCGGATGTAGCCGGCGCGGACCAGGAGCCGGTGGCTGGCGACCTCGGCGTCGGCCGGGTCCTCGCGCAGGGTCCGCAGGAAGAGCGTGGACATGCGGGCGAGGTTCCGGGTCATGGGCGCAAGGCTACGGTGCGGCGGGGGTGCCCCGCGAACCGGTTAGTCGGTGACCTCGACGACCTTGTCGGTCACCCCGGGGGACTCGCCGCCGAGCAGGTAGTAGGCGCCGTGGCGGGCGACGGCGGCGGAGTCGGCCAGCGGCGCGGGCAGGTGGCCGGCGGGCGTGAACCGCCCGGTCGATGGGGTGAACCACCACATCTTGTCGGTGACGTGGTCGACGGTGGTGCGGCCGCCGGCGAGGAGGATCCTGTGCCCGAAGGGCAGGGCGACGGCGTGGCCGATCCGCTCCGGGAGGTGGGCGACCACCCGGGCACGCCCGGTCGCCGGGTCGATCCGCTGGACGGCGGTCTGCATGGTGCCGGCGACCTCGCCGCCGAGGAGCCACACGGCGCCGTCGGCCTCGGTGGTCGCGGCGTAGCGCACCGGCACCGGCAGGTGGCCGATGGTGTGCCAGTGGCTGCCGTCGGTGCTCGACAGGATGGCGGGCTCGGCCGGCCGCAGGCCGTCGTACCCGCCGAGCGCGAGCACCCGGCCGCCGGTGGTGACGGCCGTCAGGTCGGAGCGCGCCTGCGGCAGATGGCCGACGACGTCCCAGGAGTGCCCGTCGAGCCGCTGGACGACGTCCTGCTCGGCCGCGTTGCCGCCGCCGACGACCAGCGGCCCGCCGGGCGTCGTCGCGCCGGCGGTGTCGTGGACCGGGACCGGCAACGGCGACAGGTGGCGCACGTGACCGTCGCTCAGGTCGATCCGGTACGCCGTCGCGGTCGAGGAGTCGCCGCCGACCAGGCCGCCGGCGACCAGCGCCCAGGATCCCTGGGCGACGACCGCCTCCCGCCCCAGCGGCGAGGGCAGGTGCCACGACATCGTCCGGGTGCGGAGCACGGCGGGCGCGCTCGCGGCGGTGCTCGAGGAGGCGGGCGACGGCCCGGACGGGGCCGGGCCGGCCGAGGGCGCGGTGCCGCAGGCGCTCACCGCGGCGACCGCGGCGAGGGCGAGGAGGAGTCGTCTCATCGCATGTTCCCCGTGTGTCCGAGCGAGTACCGGCCCGGCGCCGGCCACACCAGCAGGCCGTGCGGGCTCTGGCCGGGCACCTTGATCCGCGCGATCAGCTTGCCGGTGCGGGTGTTCCAGCCGTAGACCTCGCCGTCGTACCGGCCCGAGAGCCACAGCGTGCGGCCGTCGACCGAGAGGCCGCCCATGTCGGGCGAGCCGCCGCCGGGGATGCGCCAGGTGTCGACGAACCGGTGGCGGGCCAGCGAGAAGACCTGGACGGCGCCGGCCATCCGGTCGGAGACGTAGAGGTCCCTCTGGTTGCGGCTGGGGTAGATGCCGTGCGGCATGGCCAGGGTCGGGTACTCGTGGACGACCCGGAAGTGGTTCCACGGGATCCGCAGCAGCTCGTCGCGGCCCATGTCGGCGACGTAGAAGCTGCGCCCGTCGGGCGCGAGCCGCACGTCCTGCGGCTTCGCGCCGGGCGGCAGCTGGATCCGGCCGGTCACCCGGTGGCCGAGGGTCGAGATCTTCAGCAGCGAGCCGGAGAACTCGCAGGTCACGATGAAGTAGCGGCCGTTGGCGGAGAAGTCCGCGTGGTTGGGCCCCTGGCAGCTGGGATCCGTGACCACGTGCTGGCGCCGGAAGGTGTGCGGGTCGCCGAAGACGATCTCGTCGTGCTGCTCGTCCATGACGATGGAGTGCCGGCCGTCGGGGGTGAAGTAGAGGTTGTAGGGCCTGTCGACGGGGATCCGCCGCTCGATCCGGCCGGTGGTCGGGTCGAGGGCGACGAGGCGGTCGGCCGCGCTGGCCTCGACGTAGAGCGTGTGCAGGTCGTAGGACGGCGTGACGTGCTGCGAGAGCTCGCCGGTCTGCAGCACCCGCACGATCTTGTGCGTCCGCTGGGAGA
>Ga0131853_10012523_pt1 | contig 15545 bp, 5 predicted proteins | sample TergutLab28metaG_FD_92764 | JGI IMG/M metagenome (GOLD analysis project Ga0131853, IMG submission 92764) | Labiotermes labralis P1 segment gut microbial communities from Petit-Saut dam, French Guiana - Lab288 P1 (version 2) (version 2) | ecosystem: Host-associated > Arthropoda: Insects >...
CCTGATATTCTCCGTTTTGTTTTTTTACATTTTTATATAAAATATGTGGCTTAACTTTTGGTTCCCATACTCTCCCCTCTTCCCCCCCCCCCCCCCCCTTCACTCACACAGGGAGCCTGTAATCTTTCCTTTAAGGACAGTAAACATATCAACCAAGCAAACAAGTTTCTGACGTTACTTACAAAGCTCTCTCATCGACGCATGACACCATGCTCGATCGATGCTAAACATTTTCTTCAGCCTTGTCTCGAACCTCACAGAGGACACAGTCAATGCTTACCTGTTTCTTCGGCCTCAGCGCCCACTTACCTGCTAGCATGTCTACGGGCGCGTGACTCACACATCCTTAGGGTGTTATGCTTAACGACATCACTGCTTGTATTGTGGGACTAAAAGCATCAATGTTAAGCAATTTAAAACGTACTGCCCTTCACCCGTACTTGCTCTAAATATTCTCTGGTATTCAAAATTGATATTTAACAGTACCTACTCTTGACTTAACGCGTCAATCACTTTACGTTACTGTGCTTACAGTCTAAGTAAATTTCGCTGTACTGAGGCAGATCATAAGACCATGCAACTTTTTTCACGTCACCCTGTAGGGCCTACACGAGTCTAGGTTTGTGATTTTTATTTGATTTTCTTACAATATTGCGTCATTCTTTCACAATTTAATTTGGGAAGAATGTGCAGAAGGTTCCTGTCTGAAGGGAACTGCAGATCTATTTCCGGTGCAGGCTTCGTTTCCTGCAGAGTACTTCTTGACAGGGGCGTAGGTTGGGTGGGTGGTGGGGGCGGGGGTTAGTGCGGCTACCCCTGTCGGCAGAGTCCAAGGGGCGCCCAAATGGGCGGAAAAATTAGTGCTTTAAATAAAAAATTTATTTTCTGGGCGAAAGAAGTTATTTACCCATGCAAATGAAATGATTTTCAGTAAGTGTTCGTGGCAGTTCACGATGTTTGGTAGCACCGGCCATTGTGACTATTCGCACCACATACCAAAAACGTAGCTACGCCTCTTCTGCTAGGATGTCTAATCCATAAGCGTTCTGGTAACGATGTCCTAAGTTTAATTGTGACTCACCAAATAAGTTTTTGTAAACTGTTGCCACCAGCCTGCTAGATGCAAAATTACAACGCCTACTTTCCCTAAAATTATCTCTTAAAATTTCATGGCTTTACTTTCTCCCGCCGGTTGCCTGACCACATATCCAGCAACGCATGGAGCGGGTTTCTGCTTGAGAAGCTGATGTTCGCTCCGCTGGTCGAGAAATTTTCCGCCCTTGAGTATTAATTAGCATATTCGAAAGGTCTCGTAACGTGTCTGCTCTGATCCATTCAGTCTATCCTTCCACTCTCTCTTAAGATCTATTTTAGTACTATTTTTCCATATTCACCTAGGTCTTCTGTGGGTGTTTTCTGTTCAAGGTTTCCGTCTGAACGTGTGTATAATGTGCTCCTCTCTTTGCGAATTTTTGAAGCGGAAATTGTTTGAAGAATTTTAAAATTTTATCCATTGGTAGATATATTATTTAACAGATAGGATCCAAGAATAAGTATGGGAAGGTATAGAGATATTTAAAATACGATCGCCTCATTATTAAATATCAAAAGTTACTCTGAACATTATATGCTGCTTACTAGAATTTCTAAATTTTTCCTTTATTTCGAAAGTCGATGTTTAGGAATGGGCAATCTGTCCCTCACGTAACGATGTCTGGATGTAGTAGAGTCTTACTTCCACTCCGAACAGACACATCCATGCCTTTTTATTAGGGCAGCAGGGTAGCTTTTGTTCACTTTTCTGTGTTCTACTAAAGAATGGATGCAATCTCCGAGTTAATTGTACTGACAGACACTTATTTGAAAGAATATAATTGGCTGTCCTGCTAATACCTAATGTTTGACATAAATTTATGAGTCTGTATGAACCTCTTTTTACTTGTTACCTTAGACTACATTCAGTCATTCATCATCAGTCCATGAATATCTACGCAGCCACCTTAAAATTAGTTTAAGTGTTTGTTATTAAGCACCTTAGAATAAAATTTAATTACAGTAGAACAGTAACTATATCAGGTATAGTATTTTCTTTTGAATTCCTTTGTAATTATATATGATTAGATAATAAAACGTATGGATTTATTCTTAATTCTGTTGTAAGCAATGTAGCATATGGTACTGCGGAGGAACGAACTCGATCCCAGTGTATGGCATTAGGTATTTGCACTGTGATATGTTTGATCCGAGTACTTTAGTCGACCTCTCTCACTGTCTTCCATCATTGCTGCATCTAATAATGAACGTGTATAACCTTAAGAATTTAACAGCGTCGTTAAATAAAAAACAAAAATTAATTTTTATAACATTTAACATCAAAATTAAAACAAGGTGTTGTCGTCTACTTCATTTGTCATTTATAGGTACAGGGTCATTATTTTAAGACCCGCAATCGTTAGTTATTTCTCGTCTTGACAATTATGTTATACAACAAGCTTACGAGTTTTCACCAATTATCTCTCACACTGCTTACCGGAGAGTTTGCCTGCCTGCAGTTGAACTTCAGCCAGCCTATATACGGATTTCTGTACGATAAATATCCTATATACAGGGCCATCGAAAATGATGGGCGTACTTTAGAGCAGTAATAAATTCATGAGAAGGGAGACGTAGAGACTGGATTATCTATAATATATTCAACATACAAAGTATTCTTCAAAACGGACACTCGTATGTTATGCATTCCCTAATGAGGATGCTCCATGCACTGCCGCGGTTAGTACGACAGCGCATGCGCCTTCGAAAGCACATTGCGTCATTTTACTGGCCGACAGAAAGTCCTTTATAACAGCGCAGCACATTTTCCGTTTTATATGTGGGCGAGAATCTGCTGTCGGCGAAATGACTCGAGGCTGGTGTAAGAGGTTTAAGGGACGTGGAAATGTGGGAAAGAACAAATCAGCTGGAAAGCCTCGTTCGCCGAACGCTTACGGCTGTCGTATGAACGTGGTCCAAAGATTTTGCGCGTGGGTGTCTGACTGACGCGGCGATCCGGAATATTAGCCACAAGACACTAAGTTTGTGCCCTCACGAAATTCTAGCTCAACACGAAGTCAAAATTACAGGTCGAAACACAAGATTTGGTTTTGCAAATTTGCTCCCGAATGCACTTTCTTGTGGCAAATGATGCAGAGAAATGAAACGACCTTCCGTATGAGCGGTTGCATAAACAGGCACAACTTGTATGGACGGTGGGGGGGGGGGGCGTGTAGGAACGGCCATATGAACTTTACAGTCATTGCGAAACTCCACCAAGATTAATGTTCGGCGTGGCATAATCCATGGTCGTATTATAGGGTCCTTCTGTTTTAGTCATAACACTATCACGTCAAACGTATAACCGGAAATGTTAAAATTTTTTGTCTTTCCGCAGATTTTTGGCATTAAACAAGGAGAAGGTTAAATTTTGCTTCATCAAGACAGCGACTCCACCCCACATCAACCGTTGCGTACGAAATGCCCTAAACGTCAGATTTCCTATTCGTTGGGTTGGACGAGGCGGAACATCTTCGTATCCCCCGCAAAGTCGACAGTTTTCGCCCGTTGAATGTTTTCTATTGGGGTTTATAAAACATCTTTACGCAAGGCATCCGAATTCGTTTCGTCTGCAAGACAAAATGAACACAAGGTTAACGGCACTTAGTGCTTCAGTTACGTGGCAAAAACCTGAGTATCGTCAAGATGTTTGCAGGGCTACAAACGGTGAACAAATTGAGATCTTTTGAAACGTGTGTGAAAACTTTATAAGTTGCCGAACAAGTTACGGCCAATCCCATCTCTGTATCTGTCTTCGCATAAAAATTGTTGGTCCGAAACTGAGTCCGCGATTTTCGAAGATCCGGCGTAGATGATAAAAAAAAGTCGCCGTAAATTGAGAAGAAATTTCCCTATGCCACTATAACAAGCGGGAAAATAATTTATAATTAGGTTTAGAAATGTTTAAATAAAGGGCTACGTTCCAGACAGTAGGAGAACACGAGGGGAATACGTTCTAACACATGTAAGCTGCGTGGCTTTTGTTGCAAATTGGAGATTCAGTCGAACTCCACTTATGCGGACGTTGGCTATCCAGGTTGCCAATTATCCCTCTAGGTAAATTTGTCGAAAATTCTACAAAACTAATTTGCCATGAAATTGCCGGTTATCGGATCCAGTACAGTACACTGTTACGGCTTCGAGAACTTCAAATCAGGCGTGGTCGAAAGGTTTCGACGCAGGTGCGTACTGTAAATAGTAACAGCCTAAAGGGTTTCCGTGCTCTACAAGGAACTCCCAAAAACCTTGTCAGCGGTGAAAGTTGACCGTCGTCACCCGAATAATATTTTATTTGTCCGAAAACAAAACTGTAGCCCAAAATTAGCCGCGCGTACAAATTTTCCCCACTTCTAACTGCCACTGTAGCCTATTTTCAAAGAAAAATAAAATTATACGGATATTTTGCATATCCGGGTGACTTGCCGTCCCATTTAATCCGGATAAGTGGAGTTCTACTTTAGGCCTACTCCCGAAAAAATGGCTGTATGTCACTGGACAGATATGAGGCATGCTTTTGGACGGGGATAGCATTGTCAGTACAGGACTCGCTACGAGCTACATGGCCTGTTCTAGCGTGAACTTTACCTTTGGTTTTCTTATCGGTCGTGTTTACGTCTGTAGGACGAAATTAAAAAAAAAATCCCTTCATTTCAATCTGTATATGTCGACGGTATTGCGCTAAATGTAGTACTTGGGTCGTGAAACAAGGCTGAATTTTGGAAAAGAAAGTTTTATTTGTAGAGATTAACGGACCCATAACTTGTTCTGCTCATCGGTAAAGTTTGGTTTCATCTGGACTTAATCTTGAACACTAAAGATAACCTATACGTTTAGTCCAATTGTCTACAGAAAATCTCATGGGAAGCCACGAAGTGCCGGTGTGTGATATTAAGGTTGGTATGCGGCGTACTACGAATGTAAACAGAATTCCTGGAGCCATTTCTTTTCTGATAGCTTCACACCGGGAAATTACGCATTTTCTGACACCTGTCCGAATGTGACAGATTCTATGCCTTGTCTCAGCAAATTCTGTATGTCACCACACATTGCAAACAACGCTGTTTTTTTTACAATAGTAAGCAGGGGATTGTGGCCACCTCATATGGCACTTCTGAACTCGTGCGGTGTTTCCTTTTGGATCACAATGAAGTATGAATTGAACAGTAACAACTATCTCAGTGCGGAAAGTATGGAAGAAAACTTTCAAGACGTAATATGTTCATTGTCACCAACAACATTTTGACGTGAGATAAACAACGGGGTTTTGAGCTGTGCTTTATATGTGAATAATAAGGTGAACAAAGCGAGTTGACCCTGTTTCACGGCAAGGTGGAAGAGCGGTATGTGTTCCTCTGCCTGCCGTCACTCGAAACAATATTAGCGTGCGACGATGATGGCTCTAAGTTAAAAATATAGTCCCTGTGTGTAAAACATTATAAAATGTAATGTAATGTACCTTATCTCTTGTTGCTCTTGTCTTTAGTGCCACATTTTGTACCAAAGCATTTGATTATGCTGACACTAACTTACTTTTAATGTTTCCTGAATAAATCTGTGGGTTCGTCGTTCAGCATACTGTCAATAGCTGCAAATATTAACCGCAGAAAACATGGGGCGTGAGGTGCAACGACGTGTTCATGACTGGGATTTATTACAGTGGGGAAATCTGTCAAACACGAATTTTGTAATAACCGCGCTTCTAGTGCCTCTAACCGTTACCAGATGGCAGGTATGCTGGCTTTCCCTTTCTGTTCACCCGACAACCTCTCAATAGCTGGCCGTTCTGTTTAGATGCGAAATAAACTTTTTCTTTGCTTTCAAGCAATTTCTCCAGCCGTATGTCTTCCCACTTTAATCAGAACTTATTTTAAATTTGACAGACGGATTCCTTAGTACAGAGACCCTGAAGTTCGGGTATTTGGCTCTCACACGTCTGAATTTTGCGTAAAATATCATTTTTCTGGTAATTTATTGCAGAACAAAGTGACGCACAACGTGGCTGGTTGTTATTGTGCAGCATCTTGCCTCCCTGTTATATTGACTCGTGTATTTTCTGTAATTAGAAAATTAAGAGCATGAATGAGAAAAGCAGAGGCGCGTAGTCCGGAGAAACACGTGGAGACAGCGTCAGAAGTCTTGTCCATAATTTATCAGTATATATAAAGGTCATGCGATATATTAAATTGACTATGATACTACAAATTTTATAAATCGTTTGTTGGAGAAATCGATGATACGTTAATGACGTTTCTTAGACATAAAATGTTGTTTCAGTGCAATAAAAACGTAAAATGTGGCCCATGATATCTACGACAAATTTGGGGATTTTTGGATATAGAAATTGTAACGCTAGTGACCAAAATGTTGGGCTCACATCTGCGTACTGATGTAAGGTCCCCAGTAGCATTCATTTTGGAGACTCATCGTGTTTCAAGAAGTAACCTGCCACGTGATCTACACTTCGAACGTCTACTGTTGATTTGCATCTGCAAGGTCATGTGGCAAATGTACTATGTCGATGTATCCAATACCTGGGCATATATGTTATATTGTGCATCCTCAAGAACAGCATAAAATATTCCTTAATTCTTAATAAAATGCAACATAAAAATGTGACTTCAAAGGGCAGTGATGGAAGGAACGTTATTCATCTCTATTGTAACAGTGGGCAACAGCGCCTAGTAGTGTGGCGACCCACGAAGCTCTGACGTCAAGGCTGCCGGTACGCCTGAGCCTTCTCGTACGAGAAAGAGACAGAAGCTTATACTAAGGGGTATCCAACGCTATTGTAAGACAGTACAAAATCTAGAAATCCAGAAAGCAGCATATTAGGCCAATGGACGGAAAGAGATGGACAGACATGTCACGGTGAATCAGTGTGTGGCGTTTAGCAGAGCGACGAGAGTGTAAGGCGGAGCGTAAAGGGAATTTAGCTGTGGAACTGTATAGTGTGGAACGAGTGTGGAAATGAGACTGTGGAGTACTGTGTTCAAGACCGCTGTCAGAAACGTAAGGATCAGTAGCCAACAGAATTAAGCAAGCTGTTGATAGGGCTATGAGCCCGGAGTACTGAGTGTACGAGTGTAGGGTAATCTCTTGTGAGTGATTCCTGAAGTTCTTAAATATTCTGCTTCAATTACTGGCTGTTTTAATTGTTTGAACTGTAGTGACAATAAATGCTGTTAGGTATTAAACCCACGGGCCTATCTGTTACGGTTTAATTTCAGTGAAGCCTTACTGGTACAGTAACAAAAATATAGCAGAAAAATTTGCAACAAGTAACCTCGGTCTCCCCTATTGCACATGCATGTAGAGCTATCCGTGCGAATATCCTGTCGAGTAACCGTCATTTGTGTGCATACTTCAATTGTGCTTTATTATGTTAATATAAGCTTACTTCTCAGTTGCAAAAAAAATGACTTTTTATGTCGTTAACAATAAATAACTTTTAAGTCTCAAATAAAAGACGTGAGTTTTAGTGATTTGAATATTTGTTATGTTTAATGTGGCGTGCTGTATTTGAGAAATTTGTTAAGAACCGAATTTAATGTGGGTGGACGCCGTAAGCAAGCACGTTTTTCTCCTCTTCTAATACTTAGATCTCGAGAGCCTTGAAGGTGTGCTTTTGTCAGAGCCGGTATGGTCGCTCTGAATGCAGTAACACCCTCCCGCCAAACAAGAGATTGGTGCGGTGTTGCCACAGTTCGCTGGCCAATCTGCTACACCTGGCCAGCTTCCAATTTGAGCCGCTAGAGTGAGCGTTCGCGCTCCAGCACTCCTATAGGATGTCCCACAACATGTTTCGTTGTCTGTATATTTAGCTACGGTTGACGATAGTGGCTTATTTTTAGAGGACATTCACAATCTATGCTACGATTTGGAGAGCTGATTTTAAAGACAAAGTGTAAATTTCTCCTGTTTTCTGTCTTCCTTTGTTAAATTTCCCCCCTACACGCTCTTATCACATGTTCTCCCTCCACTCTCTTTCTACCTGGCGTATTTACTCCTTTAGTTTTTCTGCCTAAATTTTTGCTTCTTTTTCTTTTTCCACTTATTTTTTTATTGTATCGTTTTTACTTACATTTCCCTTCTTTCCAAAATTACTTGCTTCTGTCCTTCCTCTTATGCATCATCTATATTTCCTTCCTTATTTTTAATCCTTTCTCTTTTCCTTTAGTTTCTTTCTTCCCTCTCTATCTTTAGGGTTTCCGCCCTTATCTCTCTACCTTTACCTTCTCTTCTATATTCCTTTCTAACATTCCGTTTAATGGCGTCTGGCTACATCCACATAAAACCGACTACTGTCGTAACCGCCATTAAATCCATATTTACTGTTCTTGAGCAGATAATTTGTGTATATAGGAGGCCAATACGACGGTGTGGAATAGCCCGAAATACCCTGTGCTCAGGTGTTTGTCTCTGGAGGTGACCGGAGGCGATAATAGGCCTTACAAAATTTGAGAGGCTCTGAACTTGCCGTACTCAGTGCCCAGCATGCTACATAACTTGGCCTGTTACAGTGTTTTTCTTTAGCACTACAACACTTCACGTTTGGCCTTGGCTTCCCTTCTCTCACCTTCTCAGCGTTATTATTTTTCACATTATAGTGATGCGAGCCTAATGCGCCATTCCCGCAAACTGAAGAGCCAGGCTTTGATTTTGTGGCGTGCTTCCCGCTGTAGGTTAGCGAACTCCTAAAGAGCCCTCCCTACCATCCTAGTGACACACCCTTTATCCGGCTCCTCTGCTAAAAACCAACTGGCTTGGGTAACCCTCAAATCGGCACAGTATCTCCGGCATAGCCCGAGTGGCCTGATTTAGTAGAAGTGTGAAAACGTGCGAGTTGAAACTACAACGCTGTGTCCTGCCCTGAAGGTCAGTTCTGCCATACACAGTACTGAAGTTACACCGTTTCGTTTACGGTATGAAAGATTTTGAACATTTGAAATGTTGTCATCTACGCTTCTCAAGTAGTTAGTAGACGAAACTCTATCTAGTAACAGAGGCTTTCATATTTTAATGGTGGTGAGAGTTTGGGTTGAGGCTTATGGGGTATGGTACCTTTGTTGGTGGTTATGATACTGCATAATTTGGTATGTCTTTATGACGCCGCTCATCGTGGTAGGAGTTTGTGACACCGCTCAATGTGGTAGGTGTTTTTAAAACCACTCATTGTGGTAGGTGGTTATGACACCGCCCATTGTGATAGGAGGTTATAACATCGCTTACCCTGGTAGGTGGATACCAACTTTTCAAAAAAAAAGTCCTCTGCCATTCTACACTGCGCGTCAAACTGGTTTAGAGATGTATCATTATTTATTGGAGAATGGTTTATATTAAAATGCAGATTGTGTAAGCCTATTTATATTGGTAGTATCTCTCGATTTGTTTAGAGGCCTACATTAATTCAGCTGATCTATATGTAGTGCCTCAGAGTTCATAAAATTTAATTGATTTTATCACAACGTTAAATGCAATTACTTATTCCCCCGATTTTTTAGAAACATAGTCCTCGAGCACATTGATGCATTTGTCCCATCTAGGCATATTCCTCAAAAGTCAGCAAGTGTAAGTGGTATTTCAGTGGAATGAATGACTGTCAGTATAGCTGTAACCAGCTGCTATATAATTTTCTAACCCAGTGAATCATAGCCCTAAATTTTAATATGTCCCGTGTTCCATGCATTAATCAGATGTGTGCGTATATATATATATATATATATATATATTAAAAAGAAGCAACAAATGTACTAAAATGTTTGAATGTAATTTTTATTAAATAGTAATCACGGACATGTTTCGGCCATGGATATGGCCATCTTCAGGGTGATGAGAGCAAGAATATAAATACAGTTGTAATGCATTGAAATCACTCTACAGTTAAAAATCATACAGTTTTGGTTAAAATTCACGGTTTAAATATTAAAATATCGATGAATATAAAATATCGGAAGTTATAAAGTTGTTGTATGATGTATGGTTCTGGGGAATTATGTACATTGAAGATACATGTGATGAGTTGTGGTCCGGATTGCTAAGAAATGATTAAGTTTGCACAGTTTATCGCTCAAAAGTGTTGATCGCATTTTACCGCACGTATCTTCATTGTATATGATACAAATTTTTAACTTCGATATTTTATATTCATCGATATCTAAATATTTAAACAGTGAATTTTAACTAAAATATCACGATTTTTAACTGTGCACTGATTTCTGCACATCAGAATTGTATTTGTATTCTGGCTGTCATCACGTTGAATATGGCCATATCAGTGGCCGAAACATGTCGGGATTACCACTTAATAAAAATTACATTCCTGCATCCAAATGCATTTTTTATCCTTGTTTTTTAAAATTATACGTACGCCTACATATTGAGCAACAGCTGTACCAAAGATTCATGAAATTACGTGAAGTTAATATAACGAAATGCGACTCTCTAGTTACATGCTTATACTGACAGTGTTGCTTGCTGTCTTCTGTTCTGGTTAAAACTTATTATACTTCTAAAGAACATCTACTTATCACTCACCACTGTGTCATGTAATCGGGGCCGATGCTGAAGATAGTTGAAGTTCGGTTTGAGAGCTCTGTGCCGTTGGCGCTGGGTTCAGTGCTGTTCACTTTTTCATCCATGACACCTCAGTTACCGTCGCCACCCGATATCCCACCTCCGTCGCTCCCTAAACAACACATACAAAACCATGCGTGTCACATATCACATTCTTGCAATAAAATTGCCTACCTACAGAGAACCCCCCCCTTTGGGTCAACCGCAGCTTTCCATTTGTTGGTCAGCCCAGTTTTAACAACCGCCGTGTATGTATTTGTGTTTATCGGGACTAATCGGTGGCTGTATTGTATTCGGTAAAACGTTACAGCCTGCAATCTGTTGTTGAATATTATTAGGCTGACAATAAGCAGATCCTGTAAATACTTTCTACACACGCTTAAAGAAAGGAGACTGCCACCTGAATCACAACAGTTTGATCTCTACCATGCAATGGCTCCCATACCTCACACCGACACACACCTAGAAGAATTGTTGACAGTTTTGTGCATGGCTGTGTCAAAATAAGCGTGACTAGTTTCTGATCAGTTAACTTCTTAATTCCCTTAATTCTTTGGTCCCACTAGCCCATAGTCCTGTGTCGCACAAAGATAGCCAATTCAAAGCAGGACCCCATCTTCAGTGTCCTGCATTGAATTGTGAGTCTGTCACTGCCAACTGATACTAACACATTAGCGAGACACATTCTGAGCCATATGTGTTTGGAAGACTACATATCTTGTTAGCTCCTAAGCTTCTGTTGTCAGCGGTACCAACATTATGGTTTTGCAAACTTCTGACGTGGGGACACTGGGGCTTTTCACAAGGTTGCTTGTAATTTAATGGCGAGATGCATGTTCGGAAAACGTGAGGCTTTCATTATTTGAAGTCGAGCCTACCCAAATTTCTCGTAAGTCTGTTTGCCGAATGTAAAAGTTTCCTGTAATTCTTGGTGTGAAGTTACTTTTTACACCTTGTGATCAGTTTAATTGCCATAATACCTGCACAGTGTACGTTTAATGGCCTCTCGCAATTAGGCACGTAAGGCAAGTGCGTGGAATGTTTTTTATGGTCGTGTCCAACATGGTAAAGATAAATGTAAGGGTAAGTTTTCCCTGTTAACGCCACGAAAGCATATAGGGGGTGTAGAGGTATAGCTCCCGTGTTTCTTAAAACCCAGCCACAAGACGGAAGTCACTGTACAGCGTAAAGTCCGGTCGCTTTACCCCGAGGAAGGAGCCCCTGGTACCGACTGAACAAAAGATTTGGTGGGCATTTGGAGAAGACAGGAATCCCTTGCCCCTTACGTAATCGAACCCCCCATCTTCCAGCTCGTTTCCTCGGCACTGTGCTCAGTACGCTATGCCGGCTCAAAATTTGTCTTTGTGTTTGTGTTCAGGACAGGCCTCAAATCTTTTCAAATCGCATAGGGTTCGCGACTGCGCAAAAAACACATGTCCCCGTATCCCTGTCAGTTGCCCATGCAGTTCGGATTATAGTGGTTATCACTTCCTCTCTCCTTTTGGTTTAACTTAGTTGGCATAAATTTGATTTTCTCCGAACCAAGTATGATAGATTTCGTTCAGCGCAGATACAGATTTCTCAGCATTGTCGATAACGCTGTGCTAGGTCGTGGGTCCTCCTCATTTAAAAAGGTAAAGCAGTCCCATTACAGGTCCGAGGTGCCCAGAGGGTTCCAGGAAGTTAAGGTTCCCAAATTACGTGACAATGGCCCAGGATGGTGGCAAGTTTGTCAGCCTTACGCACCGGCCACCTTTACCCCCAGAAAATACTCCTGGTACTCATTTCTGTTAGAGGCTGAGTCGTCTCCAGGGCCATAGTGCGATCGGAAGGACTATGTCAATGAAAAATTCCAATGACACCATCTGGAATCGAACCAGTGACCTTCCGATTTGTAGCGCAGCACCTTAACCACTGTGCTACCGCGGTCCCGCCTTCCTCATTTAGTGGCAAAAAATGAGAACTTAACAATCTGTATTCCCACGAATCATGCATCGCACAAGTACGCCAGTGATGATACATTGTAAAAGGAATCAAGAGAATAATTGCCATACTGTTCCCACGATTGTTTCATTCAGCAGACATTTGTACCCGGGTACACTTCCTAAATATTTGCCTGATAACCATTGATCGCGTTCCCGTGACTCGTGTTACTCGGGTAGGCAGAATCAACCTCACCTCTCGACCTACCGAATGATACTGTACGCACACACAAATTAGTCTTCTACTTGTCATTTATAAAGGAGTCGTCAGGATTCAACAACAACCCTCCACATCACATGAACAAATATTAATATTTGCTTTGACTTGCGTCACATTTGCCGACAGTCGGTGGGAACGGGCAAGTGGTCAGAACTGTTACCAGAATACCGTTCTCGTGACGTGTCACTTCTAGTGGGGAGTGCTTGTCAAGTATACAAGACGTGGGAATAGAAGTGTAATTTGTTTGGTTTAACAAAATCAGACACGGTATTGAAAAGTTTTGTTGTTGTTCCTTGTTCCTCATTCTATTGGCGAACCAAGCACCTAGTTGCGTTTGGAAATACGGATATTTGATCATGGAGTGGGAAAGACCCGCATAGAGTAACCTGACGGGAGAAGAGCGGCGAGAAGTTTCGAGAGATCTTCACAGTGACAACGCTTTGCGGCGTTCGGTTGAAACTGGCGACATATACAGTCGGTTACGCTTCATGTCTTCCCGATCTTTCTGACTGCAAATCCATAACCAAGAACATGAATACCTCGTACAGTGTTCTTGTGAGCGGCGGCATGATTGATTAATAAACTGGAAAATAATTAATTATTCATGTATTATAAGAGATTCTTTCGAAGATACTCGTGTGTGGTGTGTGTGTGTGTGTATGGTGTGTGTGTGGTGTGTGTGTGTGTATTTATATGTTTATGTGTTCAGTTAACTGTCTTGCACGATGATACGAAACTCGGGAATGTTACAGCTATTGACTGACATACAGCGTTTAGGATACAGCTAACTGTCAAGCAGTGGTTCCAATACAGAAAAGTTAACTGACACACTGTGTTAACAGGTGTTCGTGGCTGCGCGACGCTGGGAAGTGTTTGCCGCTGCTGCTATGCCATATTCTGTGACAGACGGAGCTGCAGTAATTATGTCATGGTGCCAGACAGAAACACGTGGACTGCCGCGTTGTTGTGCAGTTAGTTTAGCTGTGATATGCCGAAACCCCGTCGTTCAGTAACAGTTCTTTTTTATCACAATTTGTAAATCATATTATTATTATTAATATAATGCTTAACGGGACCTTATTTGATCTAACTAGCCAAAGAATATTTTTAAAGAATGTTAGTCTGAAATAATGAAGCAACCTAATAAACATACATGGCTGTTCATCCATTTTGTTTACCAACATGGCTCCCCGCAATGATCACGAGATGCTACTAACTGTTGCCAAACATCTGCAGATGCGGAGCTCTATTGAAATATAAACATTTGTTATGCTCCCCTATATTAAATTCACGGAAAGACGTGCCTCATGTAGTGATATTCGAAGCTTTTTCTGGGTTCTTTTCCGGGTCACAAGTTTTGCATGGTCAAGCAACGTACTTCCGGGACTCGGTCTATAGAAACGAATACACTTGAAACGTAATCAAATTTGTACTTCTCTTCGCAGCACTCTTCACATTTCAATGGTAAGGTAAAGGTAATGTTCTCCCAGAAAGAGGCCATGAAAGCCAGGAGGGCAAGTAGAAGTTAGAGTTGTTCAGCGCCACGTTCCGGCCGCTTTATCCCCGGGAAAGAGACCCATTACCGATGCTACAGAAGGCCGGGTGGGCCCTAGGGCCGGTCTGGACGGGTGCGGAAAAATCTCGCCTCCCACCGGGGTTCTATCCCCGGACCGTCCAGCCCGTGGCGAGTCGCTATAGCGACTGAGCTATCCCGGCCTACAACACAGTTCAAACCTTTCTAGAACTTACGAACAACATTTACTGAATGTCTTCGAAGGAGAATAATTTGGCGGTTACTTTGTTCCTGATGTCATAGGCCTCCTGAAATCGCGTTCTTTGTGGGTGGCTCCGACTTTAGTGAATAGAAAAACGCGGCTGGTAGGAGGTCGGGCGAATAAGGTGGTTCGCTTATCAACAGCAAGCTGTTATTTGCCAGTAAGCTCCTTACTACAGGGAAGAAGAGAACACACAGTCAAGAATTTGATGTGCGACATACATGTGAAATACGAACTGAATGCAGACTTTTCTTAAGGCACAGATGGTAGGAAAATTTATAACTATGTACCGAATCCATTTACGGTATATATGTAGGCATATACTGTCGTCTGTGGGATCGCTTCGGGGGGACATGCTTGGTGGGTGATACGATGACAGCGAGGGTGTCGAGCATGCGAACGATACCTTCCACAGTCTGGGTGTTGTAATAAGCGGCCTCGACTTTGAATTGTAACCGACACATCGGTTGTTCCTTGACTGGGAATGTGCACGATTTCTGTGGTCTTCTCTGCCCACACAGTCCCAGGAATCTTCCACCGCCATACCCCCAGTAATTCACCATTGAAAATAACTTTTCTGTTGTACAGGATGCGGCAGAAAGAACTCCCCGATTTGGGAGGGGCTTAGCTTCGGGTGGGGAGCGCGTCGTCGAACAGCGGTGTGCGTTCCGTTTTCAGTGTACACCATGGCGTAATCGGGAGAACAACGAACCTTTATTGTTGAGGAGTTTATAAGAAATGGCGCGTCGCCGGTAGCAACACAGCGTGCATTTCGCATCGGCTTTGCGCTTGGTCGACGGGAGACTGTTCCTGATAAGAAAACGATTTACCGTTGGGTATCAAACTTTAGACAAACAGGTTCTGCATTGAAACAGACATCTCCTGGCCGACCTCGGACCGCAA
>Ga0131853_10012524_pt1 | contig 15545 bp, 9 predicted proteins | sample TergutLab28metaG_FD_92764 | JGI IMG/M metagenome (GOLD analysis project Ga0131853, IMG submission 92764) | Labiotermes labralis P1 segment gut microbial communities from Petit-Saut dam, French Guiana - Lab288 P1 (version 2) (version 2) | ecosystem: Host-associated > Arthropoda: Insects >...
ACACATACACAATACGCAGGCACAAAGAGACACCTTGACGGAAGGGCAATTTCCCACCGTACTTGGCACGTTATTGTAGTTATTTGCATTAAAGTCTAACATAGTTTATCCTGAGAACTTAACGTTAGCGGACTAAATAACAAGGAATTTCACGAGCACAGACTTTCTGAAGAGGTTGACTTTGGAACATCTGTTCGAGAAGTTCCCTCTTTAATGAAATTCGAAGGCTGTTTGACGTGTTTACAGCAGCCAGCCACTGAATCGCGTGAACCCTGCCCACGTTCTCTCACCCTGCTTCTCAAGACAGGTCTTGATACTTTTCTCCAAATTACGTTTAGGTATTTCGAGAGGTCTCTTCCTTTAAACATTTCAAATCATATCTTTGACCTTATTTCTGAAGTCTTCCTTTCTTTCTACATGCCCCACCCATCTCATCTACTTTATGTGACCTTTATGACCTTACTAATAATATATGTTTGGTGAGAACATTGTCATGACTGTCCTCGTTATGTGCTCTTCTTCCTCCTTCTAGCACTTCCTCCCTTTCAGGTCCACATATTCTCCTAAGCGTCAATTTCTCTACGTAAGAAAGACCAACGAGATGCACACTTTTTCTCATTAATTTATTCCAATTAAATTATCCTTTACATGTATCGAACAAATAATTGTTCATCATCAGGAAGCTATTTCTGTACACGCAGCGTACAGTTCCAGTCACATCGTGTTAGCGGCTAGACACCCACAGATGCATGGTAAAATACTGTATGCTGCGTAAACATAAATAACCTCCTGATGATAAACAATTATTTGTTAGAAACATGTAGAGGATAATTTAATTAGAATAAATTAAAGAGAAAAAATGTACATCTTGTTGGTCATTCTCACGTATATGTATCACGATGCACGGATCATAGAATGTAAAGTTCGTCTATTTCTCACTACAGACATGATGTATTTGAGGTTATCTCCATGAACTAAATTGCTTGTCGCAACATAAAACTCGCACTATCTAATGTAACATAAACAACGCAAGATTTTTAAGCCTGGAAGTACCCAAAATTGGCATCAACCTTCATGAGGTCTACCGGTAAATCCTGTTGTAATATGCAACACATTAGGAACATGTTGCAAATATAGAATATTTTATAGAGGACTAGCGCATTATAGGAGTAACATATATATATATTTATTTATTTATTTATATATACAGGATGAACACAAAAACACTCCTTGATTTCAAGTAGTTATAAAATCAAAACTTCCTGGATTTATTCTTACAAAATTGGTGGCCACAATTGCATAAACTCATACAGTTTCATGTGGTATCACACACACACTCAATGTGCCCCACTCTTGTTACTCGGCAAATATCGATGCGATAAACTAGCTCGGGCCAGACTCTCTGCAGCATATCCGGCGTGACCGACTTGACACCTGCAGTGATGCGTTCCTGCAGCTCATCCACGGTTGCGGGTAGTGGAGGTACATAGACTCTGTACTTCACGTACCCCCAAAGGAAAAAGTCACAAACCGTCAGGTCCGGTGATCTCGGGGACCACTTGCAGAACACTTGGTCATTTTGTCCAGCGCGGCCGCTGCGTTGCTGTGAAGTGAGCGCCATCTTGCATTTCACAACCCCCTGGCGGCGGGCGGGAAAATTAAAAATTACTTGAGTTAATGTATCTGCAGTCCCATACTTATTAAACTACTCCACTGTTTTGATTTTGTAACTACTTGAAATCAAGGAGTGTTTTTGTGTTCACTCTGTATATATATATATATATATGTTCACTCAGTATATATATATATATATATATATATATATATACAGAGTATGAAAAATACCAATTGCTGTGAATACAGCATTAAGACTCCTGATGATGGACAGTAAATATGTTCGAAATATGTACAGTTCTTTATCAAAATAAAATTGAGAAATAGTGCAGCTTGTTGGCTTTTATTATAAGACTATATCACGATGCGCGGTCCTATGAATGCCAAACTAGTTAAACTCTTTAACTGTAGCACATCAATATTTGTGTTTTAAAAATATTTAAAATGTTAGTTAAGATTTAAATGTGAGTGTTTTGAGCTCCAAACGTCTTGATGCTTCTATTCTCCAATCGGTCAGAAGTAGCTACTATGTGAACGGCTACAAACCACTGTTCAAAGCAGGTACATTAGTTAGGCAGCGGAAGATCCCGAAGATTTGACTTTATTGAAAGGCTCACTACTAGCTGAATAAAGGAGCTTACTTCACGGATTGACGAGCCTGAATTTGTCATTATGTTGATATCAGGTAATTCCACGGAGCAGATTCATTCTCGAGGAATTATATTAGCTCAGTTGCTGAAGGAAGTCCTATCTTCCCTCGAAGCCACGAATGATCGTGTCCACAACATTCCACCCTTACCCTGTAACCTTAACCAGTCTAGACCAGTCCGACCCCTCTCACCCCACTTACTTAAAATCGCTTAATATTATCCTTCAATATATTTGCAGGTATTTCAGACAGTAGCATCCAACGTTTACGGCCAAATTTTCGTACGATATTTTTCATACATGTCATGTATGCTACATGCCTCGCCAATTTCACTTATAAAGCGGGCCTCTGACTATAACCCTTCAACATGTGCCAGACGGCTTATTAAAATGTTTCGTAGAGTCCGTCCAACTCTAAGCCTTGCGCCAAAATTTCCTAATGTGGTTGTTCCTTAGAGTGAAGGGTTATTAGTTCCCCTCAAAATCCCAAGAGAAGGCCCACCCACAGTCTTCTGTGTGTAAATTTGTATTCTACATATTCACACACACCCTTCGTATCTCCAGGCCGTCTCCTTCTTCCGCAACACGGGGACGCGCAATACCGTGGTGAAAAGGGGCCCCTATTGACAAGGGAATACATGATATGGCAAGGTAAATGTACAGTTGCACCTATGCACGGCATGAAGGCGTATGGGGAAATTCAAATGTAACTCCACAAGTACAACCGAGCGACAAAGAACTTCACACCGAACATATACCGCTAAGAACCATAATTTTACATTAACACTACCTTTTCCATCTTTACAGAGAGAGATGACCAATGTGGTAATCAACATCATAGTCGCGAGCTCCTGATGGTGGACATAGTAGTGACCGAAACACGTTGAGCCTATAAGAAGTACAATAAAATAATAAGTGGCATCTAGTTGGTTCTTATTCTTTAGTTATCACAATGATGCACGGTCCAACACACATCAAAATAACTCCACTTACTAATAATATCGGCGCTAGATGGAGCCAGTGATCAGCGTCAAGTTCCGGATGATTCACCCCCAGGGTAAACATCCTTCGGTACCGTTTGAAAAGGGGAATGGGTATGCGCCAGAGACAGTCTGGACCTTTTCGAAATGGGATAAAGTAAGCTCCAAAATATATTTTTATGAATATTAGAAAAATTATGTTCAAGCCATTCCATGCGGTATACTTTACTGCTTTCAACATCCACTTGCCTTTGTTCCTCTTCTTCCACACCGCAGTGCCGTCTTCTGGCGCCCACAGTGTGGTCAGCTATCTCAGTGTCGGGAAACGTAATAACATAATTTTTATGCAAGTCTGGACACCTGCTCACTTTGCAATAACACTGGCTAAATGAAAAATTTCCATGGAAATGACTCGGTCGACGAAGTCCAACTGCATGGCCAGCAAGAAGCCCTGAAAACACGGTGTGATTTCTACTTGTGCAGTGGGGAAACAAGGAGGATAGGAGTGAGGTTCATATGTGGAACTCCATCCCTTCGCACAAGACTTCTCAAGAACTAAAACGAAAAGTCAACAAGGCTTGCTAGAAACGTTCCACACAATTCCCTGAGCAGAACAGTGGGCAGGTTTTAAGCTAGTTTATTGGAAATGCGGTTAGACATGTACGGATTTGAAGTACGTTACATTAAATGGCATAAAATAAAGCTGCTTTTCCTCTGAACCATTTCTCATTTCACACATTCTTTTCGTACTGATAACCACAGCAAGTTAAGGGATTTCCCTTTAAGCACTCTCTCGTATCCAGTGTGCTTTACTGCGTAGTTAGTGTCGCAAAGAATACAGGATAATCTGCAACAGAGGAACTGGGGGGATTGGACAGAAGGGCCCCTGGCCTAATGTAGGTAGAAAATTCCTTGAAGGGACTGTGGCAAGTCAAAAAGCTGCTGTCACAGCTAATTTTCTAACCAAAATATCTACCGAACTTAAGCCTAAATTGTAACCGCTATACCAAATTAATCTGATACTCCTATTGAATTCAGCGAAGTTTTACTGCGACTTAAAAACCACACATTAGCTGGATATTTGCTAACTGCATTAACGTGCAACAACAGACACTGATTTACATGAAAGGACTTAAGCAATAGGACGCTGAGCAAAACAATCGGCCACGACTAGATTTCATCTAAGGTCTTCAGGTAGAACATATTTAGTTCGTAAAATTATAATTTTTTTTTATTTCGTCTGTACTTTGCTTCTATTTTACAGCTGCATATTTTTATATCAATGTTCGTATATTCTATTTCTTACTGAAATTACATCACTCATCAAATAAATTTGCAGTACCAATTAGTGACCTAAGTAGACTAAATTATGTTAGAGAATTATCCACAACTTAACGAATCTGGCGCTTTCAATCCATACGACTTTATTATATTGAACATTGCAAAACTTGGGGGAAAATTCATTGCACCTAAATTGTGGGATGCATTTATCTTTACAAAGTTTCTTCCAAAATGCTCATAATAAAACCAACGAGATGCACTAATATCTCAAATTTATTTTTGGGTTAGGACTATACATGTTTCGGACAGTTTCTCTGTCCATCCTCTGGAGTCTAGCACTTTACACACAGCAATAGGTATATGTGATACAGGCTTGCTGACGGAACGTCCTGATCCTGCTCGCAAGCTGTCAGCAAACCTGTATGACATATACCTATTGCTGTGTGTACAGTGCTAGACTCCAGAGGATGGACAGAGAAACTGTCCGAAACATGTATAGTCCTAACCCAAAAATAAATTTGAGATATTAGTGCATCTTGTCGGTTTTATTGTAAGAATATGTGAAGATGCACGGTCCTCTGAATGTCAAATTTCTTCCAATATTTTTGTTCCGGTAAGTATTCAGCCAGTTACTCTCGAGGTACTCTTACACGGCCATGTGGCTGTTCTAAACAAACTTGGAGTGGACAAACATGTTTCTGTGAAACTCCTTAAAATGAAATTCAAATAAAATGCGTTCAGTGGTTCTCCATTTATTACAAGCAGAAGGATGGACAAGCACACGGAGCATTAGCAAGTGCCTTCTTCGCAACTACTCGTTCAAATTGGCCAAAGGTGTAAAATAAGAGACAAACTTCAATTTATGAAGAAGTCACGCCTGAAACGTCACAATTAAATATGTGACCATAAAGAAAATGTGCACTGAATTTTGAGGAACAAATATTATGACATTAAAATGAAATAAAATATGTACTCCGTCTTTCACAGCTAACTTTTTATTTTATTGTTTCAAAACTTGGCCTCTAATTTCGTCCTGACTAGGCCATCATCAGGCGAATATTTACAAAAACTTAAAATTGCTGGTGCTTTTAACTCGTCAGTATTATGGGATCCCATTCACAGTCATTATTGTTCTTTATATTTGATACCAGCCATAGTTGTGTTATCTGTAGTGTAAAGAACAATAATGGTTTTGAATGGGATTCCATGATTTCTACAAGTCCTATTATATGCACCAGCATTTTTAAGTCGTAGTACGGCACGCCTGTCTACGACACGCTGCCACATCACCAAATATATATAACGACGTAATTTTACCGAGTGTTTTAACATAAATATAACTTTAGTCAGGTACAGATAAAGCTCACTGATGATGGTCATTAGAGACCGAAACATGTAGGAGTGATATTATTGTGTATTTTAATGTAAATTAAAACTTTTAACCATTTCATAAATAGTGCATTTAAATTTTCCTTCTTTTTGGTTTCTATTTTTGAACCACTGGGAATTTGCAAATACGTAGATCACAATTGGAAACCCCCAAATTGTTAGTTGCTAAATGTTGTGTTCTCTTTCCTTTTGGTTTCCTGAGTGAAAATGATGAATTGAGTCTTTATTTCCTCTGTATCATTCCCATATTGCTCCATAATCATTCATCATCTCTCGCCTTCACCTCTGCAGATGAAAGTGAACCGCTCCGCAAAGCATACATGGCGACGCCTTTCATGGCCATAAGGCCATACCTTGTCTTTATTACACTCACATGGTTGCTTATTGATTAGAGCCATATTCGTCGCCGTCAAACTGACTTAGTCTAGAATCCATGTTCATAACAGTACACTTAGCATCTTTCTTGAGATATTTCAGATTCTCATAGCTGTGTTATTAGTTGAATCTCAAAATTCTCCTTCCTACAATGAACTTTCGTGTTTATTCTTACCATATGTGATTAGTAGTCTAGTTTCTGAGACAAAAAGCGTAGTGGAGAGGCGGTTATAAAAGCGGATATTTGAATTATATATACGTGTGTGTTTATGTATGTATGTATGTATATATATATATATATATATATCCATTTACCACGCGTCCATAATATGATGCAAGGAAATTACTTGTAATTAAATTACTGTTGAGAACGACAGGCATCACATCGTGAACGTCCAGCCACTTTCAAGACAGGTAGCAGTACAGGTCACATTAATTCCAGATACTGTAGATACAGTGTTATGAGCTCCTGATGATTGGTGAAATACCACCCGAAACATTTTGAGCATTTAACAGATTTAAATAAATTGTATTCTGTTGCATCTTGTTGGATAATTATTGCCATATTATACGATGGACGGTCCATTGAGCATAAAATTCATGAAACTTGTGCATAACAACAAATAGGGGCATTTGTTTTTTTTATTTATCTCGAAAACTGTTAGGTTTGCACGAAGATTGTACTGAAAACAGGAAGCAAAATTTCAGTGCCGTGTTTCTAAGAGCCCACCTCTGGGACCTATCCTGAGTCAGATGAATCAAGCCCACACACTTCCACCCTGCTTATTTTAGATCACCTTTAAAATTATCCCCTAATCTAACCTTAGGTCTTGCAATGGGTCCTTTCATTTTAAGCACAAAATAAAAAAATCTTCATATACCAATTACTGGTAAAATTAGAAGAGCAAACCTCCTATATCGTGGAATTTTTTTACCGTAAACAGTCGCCCCGTATGTCACACAACATTGGTATCCTACGACATCTTACGCTGTTCGTAACTTAAAAGTTCATGATGGTGTTAAATTAAATGACACTATTCCAAGACTTCTCGAGAGGTAGACATCTCAGTGAATGCCAACCGATGTGTTCCTTCCGCAGAAAACTCGCTGGACTGCAGTTGGAATGTATGGTAAACATCAGCCTTGATGAACGCCGCGAAAGGTTTTCATTTGAAAAGTCGTATACTTCATTGGTGTCCTAAAGATTCATTAACATTTGTGTTTTTGAATTTTTAAATCACGTTTGAAGTCATTTCAAAAGCTGGAGAAAAGCTTACAATTTTTATTCGAATGGAGTCCCAGAAATACAGATTTTGGCAATCACTATTGCAAAATGTATATTTTATTGAAGCATACAAAGTTTATTAGGAACGTTTGTAGACCATATGAATAGAGCAAAATTCAAAGAAACATATTACAGAACTCCACGCAGTTCGATATGTGTACTGTGACCATTTTTCAGTCATACTTCCGTCCTCAGTATATCTGGATCAGGGAAAATGATGTATGTAGAGTGACAAATAACGTTTTTGAAAAACATTTCCACAGCTGTGCAAGTTTTATGGTGTGGGAAATTCCAGGATGTGTATACTGTTCCGGCAGCCACATGCTTCCTGATTCTGAACAATGTACGCGCTGGCTTTCATGTGGTAAATACGTCACCCGCTTTATTTCGGTTGGGTCATTCATCCACAGATAGTTGCATTAATCCAGGTTAAACAGAAGGCTATGAAGCAGGAAGCTACTTTACGCCCAGAATCAAAGTTTAATAACTGTTTACCCTGTTCAAACAGCACACTACATAGTAAAATTTTAACACTTTGAGCATTTAGGGACTGGAGCAGACGCATGACGCACTGAATTCATTGATACATCTGCTACACCTTATTTACGACTGAAGAAATATCTTTTCTGTAATATAGCTTTTTGAATGGGGGAAGAAAATACGTATCAACAGTGTGACGTAATGAAATACAACATGTTTTTATTAAAGGGATATCAGTATGTAACATAAATTGCCTAACGTGTGCTGTTGCTAACGAAAATATCAGGAGTTAATATTTGTAACCATTATTGCAGTCATACAAAGCAAGCAACTAGCAGACATCTAACCATACTATACCGTTTGTGATTTTACAACAGCGGGTGCTGTGTAGATCCTCTAGTTGCAATGGTAAAGGAGAGATTGAAAATTTACATGAATTTTGGAAGTTACGACACATCTAACCAGTTAATTTATTCATCCGGCTTGCTTCCTTGACTTAGTACTCCACGCATACACGGCATCACCTCTTAGTACAAAAGCATTAGCACGCCTAACTATCTCCGTCCTCAGGCAGCTCACAACATAAGACCTGCCGTTCTGACAGCCATTGGATTTGTTAGCGTCATCTAGAAGTTGAACACTGAAAAACCCTATCACGAGATACAAAAGCATAACATTGTTACCAACCATTTATATTCAAAAAAAGTTCTACTGTTGTATATTTGGGGAAGACATCTGGGCCTAAGCGAGAGAAAGTCACAAGGGGATGGGGAAAAGTGCCTAAGGAAGAGCTTCTTGGGCTGCATTTCTCAACGTCTACTGTTAAAGTGATCAGATTAAGGTATATGAGAGGGGTGGGACATGCGACACGAAAGGAAAATTAGAAAATGAATACAGAATTTTGGTGGGGAAAACTGGAGGAAAGGAACCACGTTGAAGACCTAGACGCAGGGAGAAAATTAATATTAAAAGGTAGCTAAAGTAAATAGAAGTGCACTGATCTGGCTCAGGACAGGGACAAGTGCTGTGCTGTTGTGAATAAGCCGATGAACATTCGTGTTGTATGAAATGTGGGTAATTGCTGCATTAGCGCAATTATTGTTTCTTCTGAAGGACTCTTGCTGCATACAGTTAGGTATTTAGAAAATTTAGAAAAAGAAAGTGGAAGTTGTAAGAAGCAGTCAACAGCCGACAAGGGGTGGTGGAATTGTGGGTGTGCGAGTTCCAGCTACCCACGAATGTCAACAAATGTCATGCAAGGTCTTACTTTGAAGGATCCTTTGTCGTTACGTCAGCAAGAACAGCTTAAGTTAATAGACAGGATTAATGTGCCTAAGGACGGAATCTGGTAAAAATGACTCTTGAAAAATGGTAAAGAACCTTCAGGTACCAGAAAAAGAATGAACTTTCTTGACTAGATCAGCTACCATCAGCTTACGATTAATGGACTTTGCCATGGATTTGTCCAGTGAAAAGCTTACCCCAATATGATATTCATATTCCAGATGCCCTCATTTGCAAATGTTTGTCCCTCCACAATTTGTATGTGCATTTATTTCAGATTTAAAAAATTATTCTTTCCATTTGTCTTGCCCATCTTACTATAAGACATTACTGAAAATATTTGTAAAATACAGAAAGACACTACTGACAGAAGTAATGAGAAGTAAGCAATATTTTTCCCCGTTAAATCACAACATCCAGTATATCCGAATAAATTTCCTATAGTTGTACAAGGAATAGGCACATCGATTACTGCAGATGTAAATGTATTGCGCAGAACGACAGTTACCAGTCGGGTTCATTAGCTTTCCATCGTAAGCCTGAACATTGGCACCAGTAAGAGAAGTGTTTTATTTAAAGACCTCTCCATTGCTAAGAACAGAGAGCGTGAGTGGTACGATGGTTGCTCACAACGTTTGGCAACACAATTTTTATTACTAGTAATTTACCATTTAATCTTTCAAAATACTCATAGGATAACCAAATGACTGTATTATACGCCCCATTTTACTACGTAATCTCCATCAAATTCAACAGCCTGGAGCCAGGGGGAAAGGACATCAACCCCCCCTCTTTTACATACCAGTTTGAATATTGTATTCACAGCCTCTTCTTCAATAACCTCGTCATCATTCCCAAACCTCTTTCCACAGATGGCACCTTTGAAAACTCCAAAGAGGAGGAAATGTGAGGGAGTAAGGTCTAAGCTGCGTCGTGGAATGGGAAGAACAGTCCTTCCGAGTTCTGGGATTGTTTCCTGTGTCTTCACATTTCTGTGTGGTCGTGCGTTGTCGTGTTAAAGGAGAATTTCAGCAACATTTTTGTGAGTTCAAAATCTCCAGAAAAGCTTCTGCAAGATTTCAAGTGTTTGAATGTACAGATTCGACTTAACAGTTTGACAACGTGATATAATATCTACCATTATCACCCCTTCTTCATCCCAAAATCAGTGACCATGACTTTCCCTGCTGAAGGGGTAACCTTAAACTTCTTCTGAGGAGCAGTTGGGTTGTGTCATTCCATTGACTTTATCTCTGCTGTTCAAAGTGATGGACCCATATTTCATAGTGGTGATCCGTGACAAAAAGATTTCACCAGCAGCCTCCGTACAGTCTTGTAGTAGTCGGGTAGGTTTAGTTGGACACGAGCAGCACACATTTTTGAATATCCTAAGGCATCAGTAGTGCTCTCCACACTTCCTTCAAATACTGACAGCTACATTACAACCTTCACGGTTGTAAATCGTCGGGCGTTTCGAATGATTCGTAAGCACGTTGAAGCAACGACTGAGGGTCTTCTGCTGTTGGTGGGACAGAACGACGCGCGTCACAGAGCTCCGCTTGGTCTTTCTCAGAACTATAAATTCGTGAAGCCCATTAACTTACTGCGCTTTTATCAACAGCACTGACATCTACACATTTTGAACTGCTTGTGACTGTTCGTTACTGATCCCTTTCCTGCCACAAGAAATTCAGTAACAGTCCTCTGTTTATAAACGCATATCAACACACCACGCCATTTTGAAGGTCCCCTACAGTAAGGACCTACAGCCTTATTCGAAAAATTCTCTCTAGATATTCGCCGAAGTGCATGTAAGTTTTACAGTCAATGTCCTTATATTGTCCGTCTCTAACCAAAATTCAAATGTACAAATTTCGTCAATATGAAAATCATGAAAAGTCTTTCTTATTATAAAAGCCAACGAGATGCACTATTTCTCAACTTTATTTGTTAAAGAACTCTACACGTTTCCGACAGATCTACTGTCCATCATCAGGAGTCTCAACACTGTATACACAGCAACAGGTATTTTTCATGCTAGTTATGTTGACTGCCGGCTGTAGTTCCATCCTGACCTCGCTAGCAGACAGTCAACATAACTAGCATGACAAATACCTATTGCTGTGTATACAGTGTTGAGACTCCTGATGATGGACAGTAGATCTGTCCGAAACGTGTAGAGTTCTTTACCACAATAAAGTTGAGAAACAGTGCATCTCGTTGGCTCTTATTATAAGAATATATCATGAAGCACGGTCCTCTGAATGTCAAATTCATGAAAAGTCATTCACATGTTCCATATTTGTGACGTGCAGACAGACAGAGATACAGAACGACTTTGATTTTATGTTATCACGTTTGCATCGAAATCGTTTGCAGAGCTACAATTGTAACAAGGAGTAACAACGAAAGGTCTGATAGAACTTGTGCATCTGCAGTGTCGTCCTCACATGCCTACATACGCACGCTTGCATTTTTTTAAAATAATTAGGCCCTGTAAACAGAATTGATAAATTAAATTCATGCCTCACTGATAATGTAATGTGCCTTCATTACAAAGATCAGTTCATGTTGTTCAGGAATATACACGCTGTTTATGCTGACAGTCGAACGAGACGCATAAATACACCCTGGGTAAAATGGAGAGATTCTACTTGTTAAATCAGGTGGTGTACATATTATATGAGTTTTAACATTTTAATGGTGACTCTTCCCATGAGGAAAGTGTTCATGGGAAAATATTTTATGGTGTAGTAAAACATTCTGCATGTCACGAAAGTTGAAAGTAGCTGTGGTTTTAATTATTTCTTTAGAAACGGTAGCAAAGTGCATACTAGGCTTACGCAAACACAAAAGTTAGTTATCCGAACTTTGAGGTTAAGTTGGTGGCAGACCTGCTCGTATTCGGGAGATTTCCGTTTCACTTTTCTTCCAGGAAACTGTCCTAAACGAGGTTTGCGTGGCTTTGCACAGGCAATCCAGGTAAATGGGTCGACCGCCTCCTTTCTGGCCCTTTTCAATGGACTGTTCAGTAATTATCCTACCATTTGGTACTATATAGTTTTAGGCATTAGCAGCTTAATTGAAACGGAAAATAAATACATAATAGGAATCATCTGGGGAATGGAGAAAATAAACTGTACATAACTAGATTTTCTAAGTACAACTCCTAATTTTCCAATTTTAAAGTTTTTAATACTTAGGTAAGATTAGAAAAGAATACTACTACATCACAGATTACCATCTTAATATGAGGGTGTATATTAAAACAGACATAGAACCTACTGTAATTTCCATGCACAAGTATTTGTCAGTTCAATTAAAGGGCGTCGATTCGTCTTTGTATGTCCCTAGATAAATATTAACCTCGGACAGAAACGTGTGAGTACAATTGTATGTCCCCACACAGCCAAATATTTAGACAATACTGTTTTCATATTAAGGAAACCCACGAGATATTTTTTCCTATAAAAATGAAGAAAAACGTAGGGAGAACTGAGGAAAACCACGAAATTATCTCAGACGAAATAGCCGACACTATTGTCAATATTTGAACCTAATCTACATGTTGAGGGACAAAAATATTTAAAGCTTTCTAAATTGAATAATCAACTTAAACATTTTAAATTTTAAGCGTCTCTAACACTTCCAGCCCTCAAAATGTAATAATTTAGAGGGAAGATCAAAAAAAGTATTTGTCTAAAAAAATTATTATTTTTAAGCCAGTCTTTTAATGCATTTGTTCATAGTTAGTATTGTCTGAATTCCATAATAGTAGAAAGGAACTACATCCTCCTCTTATATTTACAGAACAGAAGGGGAAGAAAATCTGAATATGGAGTAAAATGTTGTATTGAGTTATTGTGATCATTATTATTATTATTATTATCATCATCATCATCAATATCAATATCAATATCATTGTCACTAAAATCGATACTGCACATTTCAATTTCAGAAATGGCTTTTAAAATGGCGGCCAATCCCAGGCATAACAACCTTACTTCAATACACAGCGTAAACATACACATTTCCTTTTCTTCTTACAGAATGTAGGTAGTCTTTTTTATCTCCAACAAAAGAGAAACCTTTCTTTGCAAATTCACATCCATTGATACGGTTGTATGATATACGGTTTTACTGCGAATTTTCTAGACAGCGCTTCCGTGGAAGGAAATTGCTCACTATGTTTCGGCTCAACTTGTTCTTAGGATCGCCAGACTCTTCAGCATGAGGGACAGCTGCAAAAAAAGTTCCACTGGAGATAGAAGATGGGCAATTTATGATACAAATTTGTAGGAAGGGAGTGTGTGGCCAGTTTCAGACAGCTGCCAGTAGACCTCACTAGCTAACTACAAGAAGCAGATAGCCAAGACATGTTCTGCCTTGTATGGAAACCGAAATGTCATTGCTCTGTTCGCATAACCTCGTCATTGGTCCTATCGCCAGCCAAATAAAACCAGTCCTATACACTCGTACTCTATTGTTTTGAAATCCATTACAACCACTATCCTTCCTAAAAAGGAGATCACTGAGCGCCCTGTATGTGCCTCCCTCCCCTCGAAATTTAAAATTTTGAGTAATGCAACCTTATTTTGGCGAAACGTGTTACGAGTATTATGCTACCTGATGTCACCCAAAGGCCGTAAATTTAATTGATTACAATTCATAAAAACAAAATTACACGTGCGAGTTTGTAAGGGAGGAGCGCCACTAGCACCACTTTTTTAGGGCCTTAATCGATTCAGGTACCTGCGTCTTGCACAATATGCAAATTTCGCTTAAGTATTTTTCGTAGAACGCTAACATCAAAAGATGACGACGGGGAGAAAATTTCCCTTGGCTCTCGGTTTGATGGAGACACGCGTGTTCATACCGACATATTGTGGCTAGGAAAGTAGACTTTGTTACGGAGGCAGATCTAAAACGTACCTGCATATTCGACATGAAACGTTGATTATAAAGATGGCGCTGATGCGAAAATTTGAGATCACTTGCGATACAGTCAATGTATACACAATAAGCAGGCTACTTAAATATCCTACAACGATTTTTACAAGAATAAAATAAAACAACGATAATACGTCTCTGTCTAGCAGAAATTAAAACAAAAAATCTAATTCATTGTGGGATGGGAGGGTTCTTTCGGAAGTCCTTTCCAATTTAAAATTATGTCATTCAAGTGTCCTCTTGTGTTTAGGTTGCACAACTAACACTCTGTACTTCTGAAATATTTCATGCACGCCACGCGCTCTCTCTTCTCGTTCTTCTTCATTTTATAATCCCACGAATAATATTTGGTGAACAAATCAGGTTATTAAATTCTTATTATTCAATGTTTGCCAGTCTCCTGTAACTTCCTAGCTCACATATTCAAACATTCTCTTCAACAGCCTGTTACAAACCGTGTTTGTGTTGTCCCCTTAATGTTATAGGCTGGGTTGCACACCCGTAAAAAAAATTGTTACGATCAGAGATTAGAATAGGTAGACTGCATTTGAAATGTGATGGCACACGCGCAGAAACCAGATTTCGTCTTTCGGCGAAACAAACGAGTCCATTTAAATCGGCGGGAGCGTCAGTTCAGTCGACTATGGGCAGTCGAGGTGTGGCCATCAGCCGTTCCGAGGTAGTGTGAAGGGTAATGGCTACACACTCCATTCGCCAGTTTCCCCTTCACTTCCCCTCCCTGCGTCACCGTGTGCCATCGCATTTCAGCTGGAGTCTACTTAAATTTTCAGAGAAGAAGGGAAAGAAACGTTCTGACCTGAATGGTCAGGAACATTTAATCTGTTCTAATTTTTCTTTGTAAGTGTTATTTTCCTTCGTTTATATATGAATCAACCGTCATAACTACTTAAATAACTTTGTTGTAAATGTTCGAAGCGATGCAGATCCTCGTTGTCTTCTTTATCGTGTACAAAATATGTCTTTGCAACACGAGATATTTTGTACCGTATAATCATCACAAGACACCTCTTCTTCATTCTGTTGCAGTCCCATCAGTACAGCACTAAGCATGCATTCTAAAACCCGACGTTAGAAACTTCAAGTAGACATTTCTTCCTTCAGGAACATATACTGCTTATTTATCTCAGTAATTAACCAACTTGATGCACAAAATTTTTGTTTTACAATAAGTTTATTTCATGCCTCTACATGTTTCGAGCACATGTGCTCATCATCAGGAGGTCTAAATTGCATTACAC
>Ga0131853_10012526_pt1 | contig 15543 bp, 8 predicted proteins | sample TergutLab28metaG_FD_92764 | JGI IMG/M metagenome (GOLD analysis project Ga0131853, IMG submission 92764) | Labiotermes labralis P1 segment gut microbial communities from Petit-Saut dam, French Guiana - Lab288 P1 (version 2) (version 2) | ecosystem: Host-associated > Arthropoda: Insects >...
CATCTGTATTTCTACTACCCCCTTACCACTTGCTCCATACTGTACATATTTATTGGAATTGGTTACAGGAACAATTTTACAATTCATCCTTGTACACCTTGTATATACTGTCTGTCTAATAAATATCTTAAAAAAAATACATTTCTTCAGAAACCGTTCATAAAAATCGATTGTTACATAGTGCGGACTGACTAAGAAAGAGCACAGCGAAAGTATTAGACAGGCTTCATTTGTTTGTGAAAGACGACAAACATAAATTTAATTGCAGTAACGTTTTTATACTTAGGATATTTAATTTAAGCATCAGGAAAAATTACTGCAATCGGTTATACGGCACGATCTTGGCAGCTTTTGTACCCAGTGCGACGGATGGACTGGTATTGAAGGCAAAGTGAACATACTCTTCCACCAGTACATTGCAATCTGTGAAGAGCAGTTTTACTGCTAATGGTGTAGTGTTAGGAAAAATTCGAGAATATTAGAGCTGCTAAGTAAGACAGTTAAACAAAAAAAAAGGGGAAGTGCGTGCTTGTGCGTGTTTGTTCCAGAATGAGTGAGTCATGCGGCACGCAATTCAAGCCGGTTACCTCACTCCTCGTCCCTTGAATCACCCAATACCAGCCATCTGCACAGCCCTGCCCTACCCTCCTGCCTGACAGACAAACTAGGTGCTAGCAAAAACATAAACTTCAAAACCATTATTACAACACCGGACCCCTCACACACGATTCTGAACCATTCATCAACACACTCCAATAATAAGCATCTTTGTCTTCCTGTCGCCTTTACCTCTAGACAAATAAATTCCACAGAACATAAATAAAATTGGCTTAAAATTGTTCACGTGATTTTTCCCAAATAACAGTTCATAATTTCCTGTTATTTTTCATTATCCGCCACATACCCTTTATTCACCCTATGTCTTTCCACACACTAACAAGCCAGTTCTTGTTAATCACTCATACACCAAAGCAATCAAGAATATGGCTCACCTTCACTTCGACCAGTAATAACTTATCTTCCTATAAATATATAGATTCGATACATATTCCTACCAATGCACTCTCTGAAGCTCGGGATGTCACAAACACACAAAAACATACACAGATACAAGCACACACAAAACATACAAACACACGAACACAAACACACACATCCAAACACACACGCACACAAACACACACACGCACACAAACACACACACACATACACACAAACGCACACACACACACACGCACACACACACACACACGCACACACACACACACACACACACTTACAACCACACACACAAAAACATACCCAGACACAAGCACACACAAAACATACAAACACACGAACACAAACACACACATCCAAACACACACGCACACAAACACACACACACAACCACACACACAAAAACATACACAGACACAAGCACACACAAAACATACAAACACACGAACACAAACGCACACATCGAAACACACACGCACACAAACACACACACACACATGTCCTCATTTAATTTGAGGAAGATATGGGACATCAAGTTAACAATTAAGGAAATTGAAGTTGTAAGAAGAAAGAAAGCACAGAGCCACGCATTATTATCCTCGGCACCAAATGGAGACGGATAGTCAACTTCGCGATCCGGAAGCTTCACCCCAGCTCCGGGGGAATACATTCCTGTTACCCGTTGGATATGATGTTGGTCGGGGGCTCTAGAACTGTCTGTGCGCTTTGGAGAAAGAAAACTTCAGTTCCTACTGGAAGTCAATTCCGAATTCCTCCTTTGTCTAGACCGCAGCTTAGTCACAATAGGCCTACTTACCGAGATATTTCATTTCCGCAAATAACATTGTTTTCAGAAATGGTTTAAGTAATAAAATGTCATCAACGAAATATTTTTATTTCTTGCACTATTATTTTTCCAACAAACCCTTCCAATATACCCGATCCACCAATTTACCCTACTCGTAAACCAAAATTAACGAATTCTGTTATCATCGTTCGTCAGCCCTAGTAGGCCTAGGCTTCCTCATTGTTGAAGTTTCGAGATCACACTCAGGCACATCACGTTCGGTAGGACTCGTACGGTGGAGTTATCAGCTGTTGCGGAGACCTCTACCTGACCACATACAATAGTAACAAGAGGCATACATCCATACCCCTGACGGGATTCGAACCCGCAATACCAGAAAACGAGCGGCCGTAGACCCACATCTTCGACTGCGCAGCAACTGGGATCGGCAAAATTAACTAATTAGTCACATATTAAATGTGAAATAAGATGAGACACAAATTAATCACTTGTGCAGACTCACTTCCTCAATGTACTGTACATGCATGTTATCAGCCATGCACTTTGTAGTTTTTTAACATTGCTTCTGTATCAGGGTGACTTTTGCAATTCAACTAGGTCTGTAAGAGCAATTATTTTAGATGGGTATGGCCTTCCTGTACAGGACACTAAAAGAGGTAACGCTGAACACGATTGTGAAGTAAACATTGTTTACTAATTTGCATAAATATGCGATCAATTGTGAAGTCCCTGCAATTTCTGTGGTTAATTAAACACTGAAGGTGTATGGAGAAGTGGAGGTACGCAGAGGTGTGGATAACTGTCGGGGGGGGGGGGACCTCACGCTACTCGATAATTGGAACCCCCTATAATTATAGCAACATTACTCCCAGATCTTATACCAGGGATATAGAATACTGTCTTCTGAAAGAAGAACCGAATCTTGTCCGAAGAACGCACTACAAGCAGTAGTGTTCTTTACTTTTGGGAGCCCCCTGATCTACGGGGCCTCCGCGCTGCGGGGTCCGTGGGGGTTTATGTACGCAAGTCGAAATGTTCTTCTCGTTCCTAACTTCAACCCTACATGGAACTTGTTTCTTTCAGTCACCAAAACACTACTGTTGCTTCTACTTGCAATTTGCAAACAACGATACTTGGTGTTGTGTAAAATATAAAAAAAAAACGTGCCAGCAAAAGTACTTTTTCTTGCACAACAATGTGGTTATAAAATCTGGTAAGGTGGCTGAAAGACGCAACGAGAAAAGGGTTGTCAATGTCACTAGGCTATTCGTACCTCTCTTTACGGCTTTTGAGTAACGTCTCTCTGTGCTGCCCTATCACACGACATATGACATATGTTTATTTTCAGCTGACCGCATTCACATCCTTGGTAAACGTGAATTTACACAACTGGTTAAGAACTATTGATGGCGGATAAGAAGGAAGCGTACCTAAATCACACATCTTGGTACCTTACGATTCACCATACAGTGGGGAAATGAACAGCGTACACATACACTAATACACACAAAAGTACACACAAACACAAAGTTTACGTGCATGTAATTTGAATTAGTGCATAAACAAGCGTCAAATAAGGTAATGTGTCACGTATAATTTACATTTTTATTCTGGTTATTATATAAATTTTTATTTCTTTCCATGGCGCAACAGCCCCCTAGTGGGCAGGGACCTTCTTATTATCGAGGTTTCACGATCACACTCAGACACACCATATTCTGTAGGACTCCTCTGGACGAGTGAAAGGCCCATCGCAGAGACCTCTACCTGCCAACTCGCAACACTAACAACAGACAAACATCTATGTATGTACCCGGCGGAATTCGAATCCACAATCCCAGAAAACGAGAGGCCGCTGATCCACGCCTTAGACCGATAGGCCACCGGGATCAGCCGTTATATACCTAGTTCTTCAGATTTGCATAAAATTTAATATAATATATCTCAACACATCTTAACTCATGCGCTCAAATCTGGCAACAACTAAATGTTAAAAATGACGTGTCTGGATTAAGAATATTTCATGTATATTCCATTCCTAATTGTTTTAATGGTTTAAACCTTTATTTTATTCTTGTTTAACTCTATCAATTTTATGACTTTATGAGTAAAGATTTATTAGAATTTATCAGTTCACAGGAGTGTTCGCATAAACAGCAAAATGCACCTATCAGATTCAAGACTTTCCGTACGTTTACCCTCATGTATCAGCGCGGCTCCCAGTGAAAGAATTTTCTTGAAATCTGATACTGGAATCCTTTAAGAAAATCTGCCGAGAAACTCCAGACGTGGTTAAAATCGGACAAGAATTTACGGCACTTTACATGAAGACTTAGGTACGTTTACAGTGTTAATAAAAGTGCGCTATATTTTGTAGCTGTACAAAATTGCAAAATAAACCCATTTTTGCGTTTCCATGGTAACACTCAACGGTTTCATATCGTTGATAGCTAAAAGTAGGTTAACAATGCAAAAGGAACGCGTTATTTCTTTTCCATATAAGCAAGAGTTACGCGAACTCGCAATAATGTTGCATCTTAGTACATTGCCCATCTTGTCAAATTCTAGTAAGATTACTTATGAAGGCCGTTTCCTTAAATATTCTGTATCGTTTCGATTAAAGTATTCAGAATGGGGAACTGTCAGAGCGTTGCATGAGATCCATCTCTCAGTTCCGCTCTATAAGTGCAGGGATTGATTCACAGTGGGAAAATGAATGCCTGATACTGGGACAAGTCCAGTTGTCGCTTTGGTCAAAATTAACCAAGAACCTTCTCGGATTGCCATGTAAGTACGTAACGGAGAAGAGCGAGAGTGTGGCGTAAGGTAGGAGGGTGAAAGAAACACTTCTTATAAGGTGATATTTAGTAATCACTCTCAACAGCCTGCAGCATTTTTGGACGACAAGCAAGTCTGTTTTCGCTGCAGAATTCCAGTGACACTTCCTTGTTAAGAAACTGATATATTGTCTCGTAACTGGTCTGTAGCTCTAAATACGATGTGTGACATCAATAGAAACAATACTGTCATGCCTTGATTAAAAATATTTAGGCTCCTGCAAAGTTAAATTTGTAAGTTATCATACAGGTGTAAATAATGACTTGTTCTAGGAAATTCAACACTGAAAGAGTTAAAAAGACTTCGTTCAATGAAGTACCGATGTTAAAGACAAATATGTAGTTTATTTCCTACTCTAAAAACGATTTATTGGTTTCGTCATTTGCATTTGTCAGTTCGCGTGTAATAGAATTAAAATTACTCCACCAATTTGCATAAAATTCTACCACAATTCGAAAGCCACCATTTACATCGTGGTTTGTTACTGGGTTATTTTAAAGGAAACTCGACTAAGGGCATATATGAACTTGTAACTTATCCTTTAGATCTTCTGACACATTCATATAAACATTCAAAGTGTACGTAGCGATTTGACGTGAAATCATAATTATTTATTTCCAGGGCCACTTCAATTACAGGTCTGCCTGGAACTTGTGTTTATCTTTTGAATACTTGAACAGACTTTGTTGACACTTCATACATGACACTGTTTTTATACGAGTACTGCCCAAGTAAACATTTTTTTTTACTCTAATTCTTTTTAAGGACCTTGTTACTTGGAATCGAAAATGTATTTGTATACATACACATCATACGCCTAAGTTCTACAAAATAAATTGATTTTGTTGATATAAGAGTTGTACCACGCGCAAGCTTCAGTTCCTTCGAAAGACCAACATTATTTGGAGCCAGGTGCGTGTTTGGCGCAAGTCATCAGGCTTTAACCAGAGAGTCTGCTGTGTTGAGAGCGACTCAGCCTCATCTCACTCAATATGCCTAACAGGAACAGACTTACCCAGTAGAAGTAACCCACGGACAACTGCAACTTCCTGTTAAAGCTGACGTATGTAATGTACTTGTAAGCGGTCTGTAGATAAAACTGGACAACAAATTTTTACTGACGTTACGCTACTGAGGTAATAGTAGCAATTTCTTATTAATTTCGAAGCGCTGAGCACGAATATGACAATGAAAACTCAAAATTGGCTACGGTTTATAAGAAATACGCAAACGTTTATTATATATTTAAGAAATATGTACATCAGACATGTAATGATAAAAGTCCGCTTCTTATAGCCACTTCGCTTTTCCTGTCGTTTGTGTAGCTGCTCAGGAGCATTTCTGACGAGAGTCCAACAGTAGTCAGTCAACGTGGAAGTGGACCACTTTCCCTGATATCTTTTCTCCATCGTTGCAGTTTCCTCATGAAAATTTCACCGTGCCAATCGCTAACCATGCCGCAGTTGTCGGGGAAGAAATCCAAGTGGGAATGAAGCATGTTTATCTTTAAGGACATATTGCAACCAAGTTTGTGATACAGTTACATGTCCTCAAACAATTCCTTGTAGTTTTCTGCCCTGATATTCCCGAAGAAGTTAGTTGACACCACGCGAAACGCGTCCCAAGCTTTTTTCTTGTCACCGTGAAGTAGGTTGTTGAACATATCGTCTCTGAAGAGCTTGCGGATCTGAAGACCCACAAAAACCCCCTCTTAATTTTCGCTTTGCTGAGTCGAGGGGATTTTTCAGCCAGATACTTGAACGACGATCCAGTCCGGTCCATGGCTTTTACGAAGTTTTTAATCAGACCGAGTTTGATGTGTAGGGGCGGTAGCAGGATTTTGTGCCATTATGCCAGTGCTGGATGTTGCACATTCTTCTATCCGACCTTCAGAGATTTCCTTTGAGGCCAGTCTCTCTTCGGCTGTCTCATTCACATAAAAAGCAGCAATACTTCCTATATCCCAGCTGGAGACCCATCAACAGAGACGCTACCTTCAGGTCACCACAAATATGCCAGCCATACTTGCTGTATTCAAGCTTATACAACAGCTGTTTTAGGTTTTCGTAGGTTTCTGTCATGCGGACAGCGTGTCTGACTGGAATGGATGGATGTTGGTTTCCATTATGCAGCAACACCGCCTTCAGACTCAGTTTCGAAGAGTCTATAAATATTCGCTATTCTTGCGGGTCATGTTTGATTCCGAGGACATTCATCAGGCTATCTACATCGTAGCAGAACACAGGGTCATATTCCATTGTTTAAGTCTTGATCCCAGTAACTTTGATTTGCTTTTGGACAGCTCCAGATCGCGAACAAGAGCGTCCAGTTCGCCCTGTGTGAGAATGTGTGGTTGTGGCGTAGAAGACCTACCGTGGGAGACGTGTAGTTCAGTAGACGCCGGCGGCTCAGGAGAACCTGAGGTCGACTCGCCTTCGTCCTCGTCGTCGGAATCGATGGTAAATTCTTTCGGAGGTTCGGGAACGGAAATTCCTTCACCGTACAGAACTGGACGGAGAGCAGATGGTATATTCGGTTACACTGTTGTCCACCTCTTTTTGTTTCGTGATGCCTCCAGAAACAGGTGGCACCATATAGAAGTAGCAGTCAGTTGTGTGATTACTTGGCTCCCTCCAAACCATAGGGACAGCAAACCGTGTCGCATATCTTTTGCCATTCAGCCATTGCGAAAGATTTGTTGCACATTTACGGCAACGTATGTGCGGGGCCCAGGATTTATCTTGGTCGCCGATCTTGCGTCCGAAATAAAAATGATACGCCTTTTTCACTATTGCGGTGATGGCCTTTCTTTACCTTGCAAACGTCACTTCACCGCAAATGTAACAAAGGTTATCTGCGCTATTAATAGAGTTACGACGCATCACTAATGCTGGATTAACACTGCTGGGATAACTTTGCAGTATTTATGACGCAGGAGTAAACGGGTGTGGTGTGCACGATGGGCTGATGCAATATGACGCAATATTTTGAAATATTTCAAAGTATTTCATTTTTAAGAGATATATTTACTTAACGCAAACTTCATTGCGGACACAAGCGACAGGCAAAGCGAAGTCGCAAGTAGAAGCGGACTTTTATCGTTACATGTCTGACGTACATATTTCTTAAATATATAATAAACGTTTGCGGATTTCTTAGAAATCGTAGCCAATTTTGAGTTTTCATTGCCATATTCATGCTCAGCGCCACGAAATTAATAAGAAATGGCTACTGTTACCTCAGAAGCAAAACGTCAGCAAAAATTTGTTGTCCGGTGTAATCACGTATAATACAACTGTTCTAGCGAGAAATAAAAAAAAAAATGGAATGTGGGTTTGACGCTGACTGTGAATTCCGGATGGACGAACATACATATAATTAATAGAAGTTTTACTGCTGGAAGTACTCCTCACCCAGTATTTTTCTGGTGATCAAATCGAAAAGAATGAGATGGCCGGGGCGTGTAGCATGTATGAGGAGAGGAAAGTTGTATACAGTGTTTTGGTGGGGAAACCTGAGGGAAAGAACCACTTGGAAGACCCAGACGTGTATATAAGGATAATACTAAGATGGATCTTCAGGAAGTGGTATGTGGGGGTATGGAATTGATCGAGGTGGTTCAGAATAGGCACTGTCTGCCGACACTTGTAAATGCGGTAATGAATCTTCGGGTTCCATACAGTGCAGGGAATTTCTTAACTAGCTGAGAACCGGTTACCTTCCCAAGAAGGAATGTGCTTCATGGAGTATCCAATAGGCCTACTACTGCTGTGGGTGCTATAGAAATAGGCCGGAGGATTTATTGAAGGATCTGCAGTTTATTGCAAGGAAACCCAACTCTTTGAATGTGGACTCTTACCTCACTGTTCACGTTGTGAAATAGTAGTAAACATTGTTATCCGTTGTAGCATAGGCGGTAATTCCTGGTTCATATGACTCATTACTACACAACAAACGAAAGAGCTGTGATACCATAAACTACCCGCTGTAGCATTACCGTATCTTTTGTAACAGCCTCGCACTTCAGACAGTTGTCAACAGTAGATTTCATAATGGCAGTAACCTTTCGCCTAAAGCGCTTCTGCCCAGCGCATTTTTGTCTGTGTGCGATTGAGAATAGTTAAATATGTGGAAAAAAAAAGAAGTATAAATGTTGGCAGTTAGACATGCAACCGTCGCGAAAGCAGGCGGTATCAGCCACCCAAGCACTCTGTAAAGGTTTAACATCCAAAAACACAAGTGTTTTAAACACTGGAAGGTCCGTAAGCGTCCGTGTGCGCATAACTCTGTTTCTGTCCTAAGCAGACAGCGCACGGCTGGTTTTGCCCAAAAAGCTGTGAACACTCTCCCCCGTTGACCAAGGGATCATTTAAGCACCAGTATTTTAAAATCAATTCATGCATTCCATACTGATGGTTTTTTTTTTAAATTTTATTGATGGGTTCACACTCGATGTGGCACTAAAACAATCCTATAAGTGTTCTCACTGTGTCGAATGTTGCACTGCATATTCCTTCGTTCTCCCGTGTACGTTCAGATTCAAGTAACGCCAACAACTTAATAACCAAATCTGCCCCGTGTATGTTCATGATAGCCCCGTAAGACCTGAGTATATTGTTTTTGTCAGCGGGTATTCCATTTAAAATCATTGAATAGGATATATAGGTCAACAAATATGTGATCTACGTTTATTACTTTCTTGAAGTACTTTAAAATATTTGTTTCCATTTGCTCTAAGATTTTTTTTTTGAGTTGCTGCCCAACTCGGGCTATGGTCTCCTCATTCTTGAGGTTTCTGGATCACATACAATGACGCATTATACTCGGTAGGACTTCTCTGGACGAGTGATAAGCTCGTCACAGAGACCTCTACCTAACAACCCACAATACTCACAAGAGACAGACATCCATACCCCCGGTGGGATTCGAAACCACAGTCTTAGAAGGCGAGTGGCTACTGGGACCGGTGGTGAGAATGTTACTTCTCGTAAATATTCGAGAATATACTGTGCGGAAAAATTATGTATTCAAGCATTGGAGAGTATGTAAGTTTATTCTTTCCATTTTCATAACTTTAAGCTACTAGAGTGAATTTTACATTACCCTTCACTGTGTTCCTTTGGTTGTCGAATTTCTTGGTAAAGACAGTCGCCCAAGACACATTGTTGCACTACGGCGTAGACGTATATTTTATATTTCCGTTAAAAAGTGAAGTTATGGAGAACTCTGGGCAAAAATAATCCACAAAACAGTATTAATTCATACATAAATGCAGGCCTCATGCAAAGGAAGGATTAGGCCTAAATAAATATTTAAAAATATGTTAAAGTAGAGAGTAAAAGGTTATTTGTATGTGCTCTTTGCATATGTGTATCAAGTGAAGGTCCACTGATGAAGCAATATCTGTTTTTCAGTCCACCTGCAGGCTTATTCTCCAAAACTATTGATAGTCCTTAGACAAAACTGCCAGGTTAATTCAATTGTGGTCACCCGTTCACAGCGAAAGCCTTTCTGCCTACTCGTCCACCCGAAAGCGCTGTCACTGTAAACCCTCCGCTGCGGATTGGTTTAGCAGCTCCCTGCAAGAGCACAGAGCTCTGTAATTCATCACATTAAATTTGGGACAGATTGGGACAAGATATTCTTCATATTAGCGCCCAGCGGTTCTCTGAAAGGGATTTTAAGGGACGTGACAGTGTCTGCATACATACATACATACATACACACATACTTACATACCATGGATCCATAAGTTTGTCATAAAGACAGTAGGATGTGGATCAAGTCATAAGTACAAAAAATATACAAATTAATAGTGTAAAATAGTACAAACATTTGACAAAACAGTATTAAAAATCATCTTTACACATAATAATTTATCTACAAAATAAAGGAATTGTGTATGTAGGTGTTTTCTTAGGGTTGCTTTAAATTTTGCCTTGTCATTCTTGAGGATTGTCACACTAGGTGGTAAACTGTTGCAAATTTTTATGCCAGCATAGAATGTACTTTTTGGAAAATAAAGTAGGTTGGCATTTGGCCTATTAACATGGCACTTATTTCTTGTTTTAAAATTGTGTATAGACGAATTTGTTTGAAAACTTTCCTGATTATTGATAATGAAGCTCATTATTGACAGTACACACTGGCATGGAGCAGGTAGAATCTCTAATGGTTTAAATAGACATCCTTAATATTACGATTGGCTACAGTAAGGGCGGATGGACGGCCGCCCTAGGTACAGTACTAGCGAGCCTACCATTCAGTACCTATTTCTGATCCGTATTTCATATACGGCCGAATTTTGTTACCGAGATGTTGATATTTATTTTTAGAGTATCCAGGCGCATAAGGGGTTATTACCTTATAAACGGCTCTCTTTGAAATTACTCCCTGATCGGTCATTTACAGTTTCCCATCAGATGACACATAACCCGTAAAATGCCTGGTAGAATAATTGAATAATAAACTATTTACGTCCAATATTTGTCTGTAAATAATTTTGTTTGGGATGGAATTATGGCAAATTTGGGTTAGCGGAGTGGCAGAGCGACTGCCAAGTATACGGAGTGTACCTGGCTCGAATCTCTGCCGGGGCAGGCAATCGTAATTTATGCACGCACTGAAGCTTTCACGACGACACAACTGAGTAGCCATTTCTCGGGCTGACATCCACGTCAGGTGGTTTAAGTACGCTACATTTCGAAGACCGATCCCTTCTCCATCATCAGGGTTCTGATATGATTCACTTCGGTAAAATCAGGACGCTGATGATGCAGACGGAATCTGCCTGTAAATGGTCGGTTGATCCGAAGCTCCTGTCACAGCTGTCAGCCCCAGAAAATTTTATTTGATGACAGAGCTCACTTGCTTCCAGTCTCCCTATCTTACGGCAATTGCTTATCCCATGACAAATGACAGTCACACGTCTACTGTGTAAGACGGAATTCCCCTAGTCCCTTAGCCACTAGGCGGATACGGAAACTAACTTACAGGGAATGAGGCAGTCTTAAGCAATGGAGCGCTTCTTCCAGCAGTCACTGGAATGGTGATACTGCCGTACTACATAGGATGTTTCGGCAATCAGGCATTACAACATTCTCTTCGAATGACATAGAGGCTGGGTAGAAACAGAATGGCCTGCCATATATCTTTACCATTTCTTTTACATCTTGTGCCACACGGCCGGTTACTTGTAACCCACACTACAGGCCTATCCATATTTCTAACAAGGCCAGTTTATTCCGTAATGGGAACGTAAAAATTAAAGTTGTCTCTATGCACGTTATGAAGACATATTGAGTGGAGGTGTAGCTCCACTCATTCGTAGGCTCGGTACTAAATAGCTTCATGTGCCTGCTGCTTTACCCACGAGAAAAGATTCCCCCATCCTCTGCATACGAGGCTGGGCGGTCTCCAGAACCGGTCTGGAGGCTTTGGAGTAAACAAATATATCTCTCTGCTTCAGGGAAACGAACCGCGGACCTTACAGCCGTAACCTAATCAGTGCAGCGATTACACTATCCGGGCCCCTTCCTGACTGCGTAACCATCGTTAAACACGCAGCCAGCCATTGAGTTCTAGGTGGCGCATGAACCGGCATCACACTGCTTCGAGCTGGCGAGCCAAGCCCACTGTAGGGTACAGTTCAGCCAGTCCCTGCGTACGTGCCTGACATAGTGCGTGAAAGTGTGTGTGGCAGTGTCATAGTGATAAAAGTGTAATGTCTCGAGTTACCTGTGACCTCGCTTGAGAGGCGGTGCCACGGATAGAAAAGCTATCAGATCAGTCCAGTGAAGAAGAGTCAAGAAGAGACGTGGGTACTGTGAAAATGGCAGGAGTAGCGAGCTAATAGTGAAGGAACTTGGCGAGTTTATATTTGGAGCTGGTCGCTGTGCTCCCTGTTACCATGGGATGTGTGCAGTCGTATTTTAGAAAGGGTTCGTATAATGTGCATGAAGGTAGGGGATATTACAGTAGCATGGTTTAGGTGTGGTGTGATCCCCAGTATGAGTAAATTGACAATCCTATGCTGGCCAGTTGATCCAACGTCTACAGCACTGCTGAATACTTCCACCCCTTCCCCAGCATCCCACCATTTTAAAATAAGTATCGTCTTTGTGCTCCAAAAATGTGTATTCAGACTCAGCAGATAAAGAAAATTTATAGAGCTCTGACTTTTTATAGGCTACTGTTGCCATTTAATGGGCCGGGATAGCTCAGTCGGTATAGCGATTTGCTACGGGTTGGACGGTCCGGAGATCGAATCCCGGTGGGGGGGGGGGACGAGATTTTCCGCACCTGTCCAGACCGGTCCTCAGGCCTACCCAGCCTCCTACACAATGGGTACCAGGTCTTTCCCGGGGGTAAAACGGCCGGGGCATGGCGTTGATCACCCACCCCCATCTAACGCCGAGGTTACAGAAAGAGTAGAGCTATACCTCTACTCCCCCTATGGGTCTTCGTAGCCTGTTCTAGGGTGAACTTTACATTTCTTTACTGTTGCCATATAAGCCGTATCATTCCTTTCTCCTGAAGAGACGTTAAACTGAAATTTAAAACGTACATGTTTGGTACTGAATGCATTAACAGGGACATTGCTACGTTATGTGTTAATGCTGTTTTTTTTTTAAATATCGTCTCATATTCTCTATAACTGTAAATACAACGAGGAGAGTTGTAGGCTGTACGTAAAAACAAGCTGTAGTTCATTTTAAAGTAATAAACCAGAACGTCTGTGAGATGTCAGGTTATCACTGAGATGAATATTAGCATTACGGCCCTCAGTGGTATGAACTACACGGCGTCACCTTCCGGAAGGCCGTAGTCTCAAAATGTCTTCTCTGTAATCCATCGGAGCGCGATATCTCATAGTAAAATTTCTGTGTAAAGAGTGCATGAGAAATTGAGTTTGTTTACCCATCTAAAGCACAACAGATACTGTATGTTCCGTTGTCTTCAACAATCAGAAACCCTAAATTTTGTGGGTTTCACACGCTTCTAAGAAAAGTTAATAATCAGTTGGAATTTGTAATTCAGATGCAGTATGTTATCTGTGGGGGCAGCTACTGGAATGTTTCAGGTTTTGAAAAGTTAGAACATTTTCTTTTAGCGATTTTGCTGAAATGTTTCAAGGCGATTTAGTGAAAGTCGTCCTTCAGTTCTCTCTATTGGCTGTTGTGGAGCATGACATAGAGTGAACACCTTGGTTTGGTTGCCTGGAAGTTACAGTCATATAAAACTATAATTCTTCTCGTTGTTTGTTATGGAGCTGGGTGTTGTTAGTTTCATGAGGAGTTTTAGTTTTGTGTGGGTGTGAAGCTTGGTCTTCCCGTACTTCCGTTTGAGGACAGGGTGCTGGATATGATAAAATGGTGTAGAATATCGTAAATGTATGAATTGGTAATTGAACTGTGCATCAGCTGTTACTAGGACGACCAAATACAGGAAAGATTATACTGGTAGGGCATATAGCACGTACAGAGAGAAGCGAACCAGATCCAGAATTTTAATTGGAACTTCTGGAAGGAAGAGATTATTTCTCAGACCAAGGTGTGTTGCAAGAATTGCAGAGTTCAGACTGGATTCATCTGCCTGAGGGCGGGAGCACTGGCGGTATATTGAGTTGCATAGGGGAGGTCGGGGCGGGGGATTTCTAAAGTAACTGAACGGCAGCTGGCTTTTCCAAAACATTCTTCTCCCTGGAATATGTTTGTTGAGAATTGCGATTTAGTAATTAGTTTATGACGAATTTACTCGGTGACGAATCCACTTAAAGAATTAATGTGAATGAATAAATGAATGAATGAATGAATGAAATTTATTGTTAAGGTACAGGTTCTGATGATGAACTCGCAGTAGGTCAGATATGTAGCAGTGTGTAATGTTATGCCGTCAATACACACACACACAAACACACACATATGTATATATCTTTGGCTTCTGATAAAATGTATTTATTCTTAACTAATCTATTAGCCACTTAATCTTAAACAGTATTACAAGTCCATTAGGTGTGCATCTTTATCAGTTCGAATTCCAGAACGTTAAGTAACCAATCTACGCAGACAGCAATAGTCATCCATGGAAATACAACGCTAAAAACAGTAATTGTCTGGAGATACGATGTGAGCTTAGTCGTTATTGCCGAATGTTGCAATTATGTTAGGGTACTTGTTTTGATAGATATAATCTTGACAGTACAATAGTGGAAAAATAGTCACATGCAAGAAGGTCTGCGATAATTTTATTAGTGCACATAATTTGGAGATAAGGGGTACTGAGAACCATCCAGTATGATAAATAATATATGGTAACAGTTAAAATCAATTTCAAGTTATTCGACATCAGAAACACAAACCACAAACAAAAACAGGACAAGTAACAGTCATGAATGTGTTGTACGAGTCACTTTCAGTTTGTCAATTTGTGAACCAGATCATCTTAATTCATCTTTAAACGACTGTGACGATGGCATATGATCTTCTTCGTTACTGTAACTCTGTACAGTATCAACCATTTCAGGCTAAAAGTCTACGTTTGGGAGGCTAGATCTGCCTCCGTCTGAAGGTGGAAGAGTGGGAAATTTACTATGGAGAAAATATTAGCGAGATCGAGACGGTACAATATATCAGTCACGACTGTGACCAAAGCTGGTTTACATAAGAGGTCATGGAATTGATTTGCAGTTGGGAGGTACCCGTTTCGTACCTCAGCCTGGGCACCGGCTACGCTGAAGGTGGCTTTTACGATTGTCTTCACGCTTTTCAGATGACTGCTACCGGGGTGCTGATAAGTCTTTAGTCCGACCAGGAAGGAAACAAGCTCGGAAGCATGTCAGGGACGCGCGCGATTTCAACAATATCGAGACACGAGCTGTCATCAAGTTTCCCCCCCCC
>Ga0131853_10012527_pt1 | contig 15542 bp, 14 predicted proteins | sample TergutLab28metaG_FD_92764 | JGI IMG/M metagenome (GOLD analysis project Ga0131853, IMG submission 92764) | Labiotermes labralis P1 segment gut microbial communities from Petit-Saut dam, French Guiana - Lab288 P1 (version 2) (version 2) | ecosystem: Host-associated > Arthropoda: Insects >...
GCTGATGGTTCAAAAACAGTCGGGCGCCAATACGGTAGCCATTGCAAAGACGGTTTTAAAGGAGTTGGAAATACTGAAAAAAGATTTGCCGCATGATGTGGAAATCAGTGTGATGAACGACACGTCCGAATTTATTCAGAGCAGTATCAACAGTTTGGCGCAAACCGTTATGTTTGCCTTTATTTTCGTAACGCTTGTGGTACTGTTTTTCATCGGAAACTGGCGCACCACGTTCATCATCGCCCTTACGATACCTGTTTCGTTGCTCACAGGGTTTATATATTTGCTAATCACAGGCGGTTCGCTCAACATCATATCACTCAGCGCGTTGGTCATTGCGCTCACTTTGGTGGTTGACGACGCCATTGTGGTTATCGAAAACATTACCAAACATATCGAAAAAGGAAGTTCGCCGCGCGAAGCGTCCATTTACGGCACCAACGAAGTGTGGCTCGCCGTTATCGCCACCACGCTTACGTTAATCGCCGTCTTCTTCCCGCTTACGCTGATAGGAGGAATGGCGGGTATTCTGTTCAAACCGTTTGGCTGGATTATCTGTATCGTAACCACCGTTTCCACCGTTGCCGGAATAACGCTTACGCCGATGCTTGCCTCAAAAATGCTGAAATTTGAAGAACAAAAGAAATCATACAAAGGATTGGGTATCATTTATAAACCGATTGATAAACTGCTTAGAAAGTTAGACAACGGCTATGCCCAAATGCTGACGTGGGCGGTGCGTCATCGCACAACGGTTTTGCTTATCTGTTTGGCGATTTTTGCTTCGAGTATCTTGCTTTTGAAATGGGTGCCTGTTGAGTTTATGCCCAAAGCCGACGACGGTCAGCTGTCCATAACGATTGAATTGGAACAAAGTCGCGGCTTGGAATACACCCAACGTATTGCCGCTCACGTTACAGAACACGTTCAGACTCATTTTCCGGAAATGGAAAGGATTTCCACCAATACCAGCGCGGCAGAAATCAGCGTTACCATCAAATTTGTGGACGCAACGGAGCGTAAACGCGATATTTTCACCTTGGCAGACGAGCTGCGCGACTGGCTGCACGAAGTTCCGTCCATCGTCCATTCGGTGGTAACCACCGGTAGTATGGCTGGTTTGGGTGGCGGCGGCGATATCGAAGTTAAAGTATTTGGTCATGATTTTGACGTGAGCGAAAATTTTGCCCGCCAATTGCAGGAGCAAATCCGGCAAATAGAAGGCACCCGCGATGTAAAACTCAGCCGCCGCGAAATGCAGCCCGAACTGCGCGTGGTTTTCGACCAGGAAAAATTAGCCCTGTACGGATTGAACACCGCCACCGCAGGCTCGTTCCTTCGCAACCGCGTCAATGGAATGACGGCAAGCAAGTTTCGCGAAGACGGCGATGAGTTTGATATTGTTGTTCGTTTTGACGAGCCGTTTCGCAAATCGGTCGAGGATATTGAAAACATCATGTTCATGAGCGCTACCGGACACCGCGTGCGCGTGAAAGACGTTGGCGTTGTAGAAGAATTCTTTTCGCCGCCTTCCATTCAGCGCGAAAACCGTCAGCGCAGGGTTTCCATAACCATGTCGTTGCATGGCGCGGCACTGGGCGATGTGGTTCCCAAAGTTCAAAAAATAGTGGATGGAGCCGATATTCCGCAGGGCGTTTCTGTTACCATTGGCGGCACGGCAGAACAGCAGGCTGAGTCGTTTGGCGATATCGGACTGTTATTGGTTTTGGTTGTTGTGCTGGTATATATCGTCATGGCTACACAGTTCGAGAGTTTGCGAATGCCGTTCATCATCATGTTTACGCTGCCGTTTGCATTTACGGGGGTATTTGTCGCGCTGTTTCTAACAGGAACGCCGTTGAGCCTCATCGCCCTCATCGGCTCGGTGATGCTCGTGGGTATCGTGGTGAAAAACGGTGTTGTGCTGGTGGATTTCACCAACCTGCAACGCGACCGCGGATTGACCGTTAATCAGGCTGTGATTACCGCAGGAAAGTCGCGTTTGCGCCCGGTGTTAATCACAAGTTTGACCACCATTCTCGGATTGATGCCTTTAGCAATCGGTCTCGGCGAAGGCTCAGAAACATGGCAGCCCATGGGTATCGCCATCATCGGCGGAATGACCGTATCAACGGCATTGACATTGATTGTTGTTCCGGTATTGTATTCCGCTTTTGGAAATCGTTCGCTTGCGCGTAAACGTAAACGGATTATTCAGGCGGATGAAGATTAGAGAAATGAAGAATGAAAAATGAAGAATTAAAAGATATGAAAGCAGTATTTATTGCCTATAATCAGGCTCTTACGGAAGCGGTAAACAGTATCCTCGACCGCAATCAAATACGCGGATACACCAAATGGGCTGATGTTCAAGGCAGAGGCAGCGACATGGGCGAACCCCATTTCGGCACGCACACGTGGCCTGCGATGAACTCGGCAATCCTCGCCGTTACCGACGAGGAACGGGTGCAGCCACTACTCGACAGCCTCAAAAAATTGGACGCTAAAGCCGAACAGCAGGGGTTGAGGGCGTTTGTGTGGGGGATTGAGGGAATGATATAACAATTATAACAAAAGTACAGATGAAAAAAATTGTTATAAGCGCAATAGTTATAGTTTTGACAACGTGTGGATTATTTGCTCAAGACGTCAGATTTGGAATGCGTGGCGGACTAAACATGGCCGGTATGCCTGTTGCTAAAAGTACGCCCGCGAGCGAAGATTTCAAGATGCGGATGGCGCCCGCGTGGGGTATTTTCACCGAGTTGCAGGTCAATCAGACATTTTCGCTTCGGCTTGGAGTGGAATACAGCGGGATGGGCGGCAAAAAAGAGGGGATGCAGGCGATGCCGACACAACGGATAATTACCCAAGTGGGCAGCAGTTTTGGGCTTGCCGGAATGACCGAAGAACAAATGGCCGGTATGGGTATGCTTGCGATGAGCCTGCCGCACTACTATTACGCCGATGTAGAAACTACCGTCAAGTTCGACTACGTGACGATACCCATTTTGGCGCAATTCGGGCGCGATATCGGAACGTCTCCATGGCGCGTGTACGTTAATGCAGGCCCCTCCGTATCGTTTATACTTTCAACCAAGCAGGTTTCCAAAGGAACAAGCAAACTGTTTGCAGATGCAAACGGCGCAAATACCTTGTGGGGCGCTATGCCGGAGGCAGTTCAATTTGTCGTAGCGGGAGCGCTTCCCGATGTAGTAAAGACCTTAGACGAGCCGGTCAAATTTGGCGAAACCAACATCACCGGCGAATTGAAAAGCGTCAACCTTGGCGTTACCGCACATACCGGCATACGTTATCAGTATAAAAACAACTTCTTTTTCCTTGAATTTGGCGGCAATTGGGGCTTTTTAACCGTACAGGAAAAAGATACAACCGGCAGCAACCGCATTGGAGCGGCTTCGCTGACGGTAGGCTATGCGTTTTCGTTGTAAACCGGCACATCCTATCATCAAGAGCGGTCATGTTGCTGCCTTTCTTTAAAATATTTCGATGTAGTTCAAGGGCAGAAAAAACGCTCAAATTCAAGAAATGATTATCTTCGCAGCATCATAATAATCCCCATGAACAAACACCACCTGCTGCAATATGCAGCGTTAAGCGCAAGCGGCGAGAGCGCGGCGGGAAAAGTAAAAAATTGCGGACTGTATATCCGAATACAACAAAAAAAAGTGTAATTTTGCACTTTAAGATGAAATGAAATGGTGTTAAGTACAAACTTATATTTGGGCGACTGTCGGCAAGAATTAAGGAAAATTCCTAACAATTCGGTGGACTTAATCGTAACTTCACCTCCTTATGCCGACCAGCGAAAAACAACTTATGGCGGTGTAAGTGTGGAAGAATATGTCGATTGGTTTTTACCTGCTTCCAAAGAACTTTTACGGGTTTTGAAACCGACAGGAACTTTTATGCTGAACATAAAAGAGAAAGTGGTTGATGGTGAGCGAAGTACTTATGTAATGGAACTTATTCTCGAAATGCGTAAACAAGGTTGGCTTTGGACAGAAGAATTTATTTGGCACAAAAAAAATTGTTTTCCGGGTAAATGGTCAAACCGTTTTCGTGACGCTTGGGAAAGACTTTTGCAGTTTAACAAAGATAGAAAATTTAATATGTACCAAGACGCTGTAAAAGTTCCAATTGGCGATTGGGCAAAGGGCAGATTGAAGAATTTGAGCGAAACAGATAAAATTCGTGATAATGCAAAAAATGGTAGCGGATTTGGCAAAAATGTTTCAAATTGGCTTGGCAAAGAAACAGTTTATCCAACAAATGTTGTTCATTTAGCAACAGAATGTAACAACAAAAATCACAGCGCCGCATTTCCAAGAGAATTGCCCGAATGGTTTATTAGGCTGTTTACACAGGAAAACGATACTGTTTTGGATCCTTTTATGGGTTCTGGAACAACAATTGAAGTCGCCAATCGTATGAAAAGAAACTCAATCGGGATAGAAATTCTTCCCGAATATTACGAAGAAGTTAGGCAACAATTTGCCCCAAAAGAATATTATTTAATGGAACCCCAAGTAAAATATGAAACAACTGAATATCAAAGAGGTTACGCAGTTCGTTGAAGCCAACATCGGTATATTTCATGAAAAGAGAATAAAAAGTTTGGACAATTTGAAGTTAGACAAAGTGCTGAAGCGTAAAAATCCGTACTTGTTCAAAGCCAAAGATACAACTACCTCGGAACAAATTGTCAGAGGAATTGTTGATGCTCATATTTCCTCAAACGAAGAAACAATTTTTGGCGATTGGCTCGAAGGATTGGCAATTTTTATCAACGAAAAAGTGTATGACGGAAGAAAATCGGGCATTCCAAACATTGACCTTGAATTTGACAATAATGGAGTTAGGAACATTATCACAATAAAATCAGGTCCGAATTGGGGTAATAGCAGTCAAATTTCAAAAATGATTGCAGATTTTAAAACCGCCAAGAAGACTTTGAGAACAAGTAACTCACAACTCAATATCACAGCCGTAAACGGCTGTTGTTACGGTATTGACAACAATCCCGACAAAGGCGATTACTTCAAATATTGTGGACAGAAATTTTGGGCGTTTATTTCTGGCAACGAAAATCTGTATCTTGAAATCATAGAGCCATTGGGACATAAAGCAAGAGAGCGAAACAATGAATTTCAGAAATCATATACTCAAATGATTAACAAGTTCACAAAGGAATTTTCCAATACTTACTGCAATGACAACGGAGAAATTGACTGGGAGAAACTTGTGAAATTTAATTCGGGAAAGAAATAAAAATATACAAATGGCAACAAGATATTGATAAACTTGAACAAAAAATGGAAAAATAAAATGCCTACATATAACAAGCGGTTTGGCACAAGCGGGGGTGTAACTTCTAATAAACGGGAGTCCTTACCTACAAATTGACCATCAACTTCGTTGTAAACCAAACCATCAGTTTAGGCTTGGGTTTTAGATTCTCTACGCTCCGTTCCTGTACTCTGTGGGCGTCATTCCCGTGTGCCTCTTGAAAAACTTACCAAACGACGATTGACTGCCAAAATGCAGTTCATCGGCTATTTGTTGGATGTTGGTGCCGGGCTTTCGCAGCAATGTTTGCGCTTCGGCCGCTAATGTTTTTCCAATAAGCTGAATAGGCGAATATCCACCTGCCGTAATTATATTGCGCGTAAGACTGCCGGGCGTCATGCCTAATTTTCCTGCATAGAATGAGACATCGTGATGCTCCCTGTAGTGTTTGAGAAGCAGAAGTATAAACGCACGAAAAACCTCATCCCTCCGGCTTTCCCGAATTGGGCCTTGGCTCTTTTCGCCGCAACTCAGCTTTTGCATATAGAGATGGACAATTTCCATGACAAAGGTTGTTGTTTCGTTCTTCACAATATAACTTTGAAAAGCATGGTCGGTCTTTTTCAGCCAGTCCTTAATCCTTGTTACCCTGTTGACCAACTCGCGCATCTCGTCATCTTCGATGGTGAATACAGGTTCGGGAGGTTTGTTTGTGATTCTCAGCAAATGCTTAATCATCGGCGTATCGCGGATAATAGCATTCATAATCTTGGGTGCGATAACAAGCGCCACTGCCGTGCAATTATTGTCGATTTTGATTTCATTGATGACATGAAAGCTGTTTAACCAAAGCAATGAGCCTTTTGACAGATGGCATATTTTGTTGTCGATGCGTGCCGTCATTTTTCCGTATCGGCACAAGATGAAGACCATGGCATTGATGCGGAGAGACGGCGTATTTTCGGGGTCGAGGGGGCGATTTGTCACGAGGTATTCGCGGTCGTAAACAACCACCTCATCGGCAAGTGATGCGGTAGGATTGGTTTTTAACTTGAAAAAATCCTCAAAATTCAGATTCATTATATCCATTATTCCTATGTATGATGATTTTATAAACGGGATGCAAAAATCGTGCTTTTTTCACTTGAATTTCAAAATATCGAGAAATGGACGAAAAAAAGCGAAAAATAGACGAACAGAAAAAAACGGAACGGACAATTGCGCGATTTGGACGAATAATAGAGAAACATAGACGAAGACAGTCGTTTATATCTCCCGTACCTTTGCGCACACACGTACCAAATTGTGTGGTAATTAGAAAAATCGTTATCAAATTTGGCAAATGATTTAACATGAAACGCTGGCTGTTCAATTTGACCTATTTGGGAATTTTGCTGATAGTTTCTCCTATCCTTCTCTATCAGGCAGTGCGGCATGGGAAGCACCGCGATGGATACAAACAAAGACTTTGGGGGCGAGCGCCTCTGCGAGAGAGCATTTTACGCAATTGTTCCGAATCTTCCGATTCCAAAATCATTTGGTTTCACGCTGCCAGCGTAGGTGAAATCAAACTGCTCCGGCCCTTACTCCAAAAAATCCGTGAAACCGAACCCAATTGGCGCTGTGTCATTTCAACCACATCCCAAACCGGAATGAACTTGGCAAAACAAATGTTCAGTAACGAATGGACGGTATTCTATTGCCCGCTCGACTTTAGTTGGGCAGTAGAAAAAGCCTTTCAGCGACTAAAGCCCGATATGCTGGCTCTTGTTGAGCTGGAACTCTGGCCCAATTTAATTGCGACTGCAAAGAAAAACGGCGTAAAACTTGCCATCGTCAATGGTCGCCTCAGCGAAAGTTCGTATAAACAGTATCGTTGGCTTAGTCCGGTATTTACTCCTGTATTTCAAAAACTTGATATGGTTGTTTCGCAAACGGGACTCTATGCGGGTTGGTTTCACCGACTTGGTGCGTCTTGTGAAGCCATATGGGTTACAGGGTCAATCAAATATGACGGGGCAAATACTAATCGCAATAATCTTGAAACACAAGGTTTCCGAAGATTAGCAGGCATCTCTGCGGACGACGTCGTTTTCTTGGCCGGCAGCACACAATATCCCGAAGAAGAGTACGCTGTGGAGTGTTATGAGCATTTGAAAAGGGATTTTCCGCAACTGCGGCTTATTCTTGTACCACGCCACCCAAAGCGTTTCCACGAAGTTGCAACCATGTTGGACAACAAGAAAATAGTTTGGGAACGGCGTTCCACACTTTCGGAAGCCAACGGGACAGAACGGGCAAAGGTGTTGTTGGTAGATACGGTCGGCGAACTCGGCGGATGGTGGGGAACGGCAACCATTGCTTTTGTTGGCGGCAGCATGGGAAAGCGGGGCGGACAAAACATGATAGAGCCGGCGGCTTATGGAGCGGCGGTCTGTTTTGGTCCGAGTACCAAAAACTTTCGCGACACTGTCTCTATGATGCTCCATGGCGATGCCGCCATAGTGGTTCATGACCAACGCGATATGGAACAGTTTGTTTGCCGTTGTATCAAAGAGCCGGACTTTGCGGCGCAACTCGGCATGAATGCGCAAAAACTCGTGCAGAGTCAAGTCGGAGCAACTCAGAAAACATTGGAATTGCTACAAAAATTGGTCGCCTCAGAACCTCAATCGGTTGAAAATTTTAACAGATTATTTTTATTTCATTGAAGCATGTTATTTTGGCACAAAATATTATACGGATTCTTTCGGTTATTGGCTACATTACCGCTCCGGTGTCTCTATCTGATTTCCGATTTGTTCTTTGTAATCGTATATTATGTGATACGTTACCGGCGCAAAGTGGTGATGGAAAATATATGCAATTCGTTCCCACAAAAAACGAAAAGGGAACGACAGCAGATTGCCCGTAAGTTCTATCGCTTTATCTGCGATTTGTTTGTCGAAACCATTAAACTGACCCATATAGACACGCCGCAGATACGCCGGCGCATACGTTACAGCAATCCCGAAGTGTTTGATGCATTGCACCAAAAAGGCAAGCAAGTTTTTGGGGTCATTGGGCACTACGGAAATTGGGAATGGCTATCCACTTTGGAAGGTTCTATACCTTACCATCATGCCACGCTTTACCGGCCTTTACGAAACAAATTTTTCGACAAATTTTTCTACGACATACGCAGCAAATACGGCACAGATGTTATCCCGTCCGATTTGGCAATCAAGGCGATTAACCAATACCGACACGAAAACCGCTTGACAACGCTTTGTTTCCTCTCCGACCAGTCGCCGTCCAAAAATGCCGTCCGCCACTGGACGACTTTCTTGAATCAAGATACTCCCATCTATTTGGGTATAGAAAAGTTAGCCAAGCGCTACAACGCAGCGGTACTCTATTACGAAGTCGCACGTGTGAAACGTGGGTATTATGAAGTAAATGTTACCCTAATAACCGAAAACGCCGCAGAAACCGCCAACATGGAAATCACCAACAAACACCTTGCATTGTTGGAAAAAACCATACGCCGAAATCCCCAATTCTGGCTGTGGAGCCACCGAAGATGGAAGCATAAGCGTGATATGGGACGCACCGATTAAGAAAAAAGTATTATCTTTGTCCCTGCATTGGTTTCGGATATGCCTTTTGGGCCTACCCGACGAAGAGGGAATTAGGTGCAAATCCTAAACAGACCCGCTACTGTGAGTCCTATGCGACGTTTTGACAGACACCATGGCCACTGTTCCGGTTTATCGGAATGGGAAGGCGGTTCAAAACGGGGACAAGTCAGGAGACCTGCCAACGCAGATATAGTTTAAAGTCTTCGAGGAATGGGGCTTTGAGAACAAATGCAATCTGCATAATTTCATTTGGTTTTCACTTTTTCCGAGGGACTATTTGTTGAACCGGAGTAAATCGTTGTTTCCTATTTTGTAACATCGTTTATTCCAAACAGATAGTTTTTTTATGTATTTCTGTAGACACACAGGTTTACGGGTAAGGGGGGGGGTGTGCGTACTGTTGGCAATGGTCCTGTTTGTAATGCCGGTTTATGCACAGCATGAAACAGGCGGAACAGTTGTGGCAGCGCCTGCCGATACCATCAAGGCATTCAGCCTCGATGAGGTGGTTGTAAAAGCAAACCGGCACAGGTTCAGCGTTGAATCTTCCACGCCTGCGCAGATGCTGACAGGGCGGGAACTCGAAAAATTGAACACGCTTTCTGTAGCCGATGCCATCCGCTATTTTTCCGGTGTACAACTGAAAGATTACGGCGGGGTTGGCGGCATCAAAACCATAAACGTCCGCAGTTTGGGCAGTGCGCATACAGTCGTTTTCTACGATGGGATGAGTGTGGGGAACGCCCAAAACGGACAGGTGGACTTGGGAAAATTTTCGTTAGACAATATCGAAGCCATAGAACTCTATAACGGACAAAAGTCGTCTATCTTTCAACCTGCACGGGGATTCTTTTCTTCCAATACGCTGTTTTTGCGTACTAAAATTCCGCAGTTTAGCGAAGGCAAAGATTTCCACATCAGAACATCATTCAAAACAGGCTCGTTCGGCTTGGTCAATCCTGCTCTACTCTATCAGCAAAAACTTACTCAAAACCTTTCGCTGTCGGCAAGCACGGAATACGTTCAAGCACACGGACGCTACAAATACCGTTACCGTAAAGACGGCGGATACGATACGACCGCTGTCCGTCAAAATGGCGATATTACCGCATTGCGTGCGGAATTGACGCTACACACGCGATTGAAAGACAACGGACAGGCCTCGCTTAAAACATACTTCTATGATTCGGAACGCGGACTTCCGGGTGCGATTGTGGCAAACCGGTACAGCCACGTACAGCGGCAATGGGACAGGAATTTCTTTGTCCACGGCTCGCTGCACCGCTCGTTTTTCAAGCGGCACGACCTGTTGGCAAACATCAAATATAGCCGCGATTACAGCCGCTACATAGACCCCGACTATAAAACCCTCGAAGGCGCGTTGGATAACAGGTATTACCAAAACGAACTGTACGTATCGTTGGTAAATCAGGCGGGCATCTTTGGGTGGTGGGAGGTTTCGTTGTCCACTGATTTTTCCGTCAATACGCTTGATGCCAATCTTTACCGTTTTGCGTATCCCACCCGTTATTCCTATTTGGCTGCGCTGTCTAACCGCTTGAAGTGGGAGCGCATTGATATTCAGGTAAATTTGCTTGGCGGATACATGGATGAAAAGGCTGAAAATGAACGCAGCAGCGACAATCGCAAACTGTTTTGTCCTGTGGTTTCGGCATCGGTACAGCCGTTCAACATGAAGGCATTTCGTCTGAGGGCGTTTTACAAGGAGGCGTTTAGGATGCCCACTTTCAACGATTTGTACTACACCTTTATCGGCAACAGTTCGCTGCGTCCCGAATACGCCACGCAGTACGATTTAGGCGCAACATGGCTGCACGACCGACAAACGGGATTTTTGCGCTCGCTATCCATACAGGCGGACGTGTATTACAACCGCGTCAAGGATAAAATAATAGCCATGCCTTCGTCCAATCTGTTCCGCTGGACAATGATGAATCTGGACGAAGTGGAAATAAAAGGTTTGGAGGCCAATACGAATTTTGGCTTCCGACTTCCCGCACAGGTGTTGTTGGACTTGGGATTAGCTTATACTTTCCAAAAAGCCATTGATATTACGCCGGACGGTACAACTTATGGCGACCAGATACCCTATACACCCATTCACAGCGGGACATTGACCGCTTTGGCGCTTTGGCGCAACCTGCAACTCAATTACAGTTTCATCTACACAGGAGAGCGTTACAGCCAAAAAGCAAATATCCCCGTGAACTACGTGCAGCCTTGGTACACCCACGATTTGGCTTTGGCGTGGGAAGGGAAAGTATTCAAAATCCCCGTTAGGGCAGGCGTGGAGGTCAATAATCTACTCAATCAGTATTATGATGTGATACTCAATTTTCCAATGCCCGGAAGAAATTACCGTATTAATCTGTCCATAAATATTTAAATCCATGAAAATCAAAAATATCAAAGTTTTCAATATAGTTATCCTTATCTTGTTATTCGGATGCCGAAAGGACGACCCGATTATCCCCGAAGACGTAGTATTGTTGCCGCCTCAAACCGTTACGGCCATACAGGGTTTCTACCTGCTCAACGAGGGGAACATGAACATGAACAAGGCATCGTTAGATTATTTCGATTATGCAACGGGGACGTACCGCCGCAATATATACGGACAGGCAAATCCCCAAGCGACATTGGGCTTGGGCGATGTGGGCAACGACATGGCTATTTACGGCTCAAAACTCTACGCCGTCATCAATTGCTCGAACAAGGTGGAGGTAATGGATGTAAAAACGAATAAGCGTCTGAAAGTTATTGATGTAAGAAACTGCCGCTACATAACCTTTGCCAACGGCAAGGCATACGTGAGCGCATACGATGGCGAGGTACAGTTAGGCGAGGTTTCGCCCAACGGGTTTGTAGTCGAAATTGATACCCTAACGCTTGCCATTACCAGAACGGTACAGGCAGGCCGGCAGCCCGAAGGCGTGGCGGTGGTTGGCGACAAGCTCTACGTGGCCAACTCCGGCGCTTACAGCCCACCCAACTATGAAAGAACCGTTTCGGTAATTGATTTGAACGCTTTTACAAAAATCAGAGATATCGAAGTCGCTCCTAATCTGCACAGGTTAGAAGCCGATGCCTACGGCAATCTATGGGTAAGTTCGCGCGGCGACCATTTCAACGAACCGTCAAAACTTTTTGTCATTGATACACAAATCGATGCCATAAAGAAAACATTCGACACTGCCTGCTCCAATTTTTCCATAGCAGGCGATACGGTATACATTATCGGCTCGGAGTTCGATTACACAACCTACGAATCAGTAATCAGTTATTCGATGATAAACATAAAGACCGAAACCTTGTTGGCAGGTAGTTTTATTCCAAAATCTGTCGGAGACGCCATTAAAACGCCCTACGGTATAGCGGTTGACCCTGTTTCAAAGAACATCTACATTACCGATGCAACGGACTACGTTTCACCCGGTAAACTCTACTGCGTGGATAAAGACGGCAATACGCTGTTTACCGTTACGACCGGCGATATTCCCGCACATATTACATTTGTTTATAGTGATTAGCGGTTAACGGTTAGTGGTTAGTTATCAAATTAATTAAATAGTTTTTAAGATATGAGAAAAGGAAAATTAAAAGAAAAGAGTTTTAGGTTTGCAGTGAGGATTGTGAACCTGTATAAGTATTTGTGCGAAGATAAGAAAGAATTTGTTTTGTCTAAACAGATTCTGCGCAGTGGTACATCAGTAGGCGCCATGGTGCGAGAGGCGGAACATTCGGAAAGCAAAGCCGATTTTATTCATAAAATGGCTATCGCCCAAAAAGAAATCAACGAAACAATCTACTGGTTAGAGTTGATGTGTGAAACAAAATACTTATCCGGCGAAGAGTTTGAAAGCATCAATATGGATGCCATAGAACTAATAAAAATGATCACCAGCACCATAAAAACCGCCAAATCATCACTAACCACTAACCACTAATGAAAAAGTATATTTTTACGATGCTCATCGCTGCGGCTGTTGCCGCGTGCAGCAAAGACGACAATCCCGAACCGGAACCCGAAATAACATACACCAACGGCATCACGCGCGTGTTTGAATATGTTCCCGCCCCCGGACAGTTTATCAATGTTTTGCCCGCGGCCACAGCCGAAGATACGCCCGAAACCATGCGGCAAAAGGCAGAAGCAGCCTTGACTAACGGCAGCATGATTAGCCTTGGCGGGTTTGGCGGCTATGTGGTTTTCGGCTTTGACCATACCATTGTCAATCGCGAAGGCAATGATTTTGTAATACTTGGAAATGCTCTTGCCACATGGGCAGAGCCGGGCGTTATCATGGTGTCGCATGACGCCAACGGAAACGGACTGCCAGACGATGAATGGTATGAAATTGCAGGCTCGGAATACCGCAAACCGACTACTATAAAGAATTACGAAATCACCTATTACAAGCCCGAAGCAGAACCCGCGAATCCCAACGAGCCCAACTATATCCGTTGGACGGACAACCAAGGGCAATCGGGCTGGCTTCCCAAAAATTTTTCTCATACCCAAGCCTATTATCCGCTGTGGGCAGGCGACAGCTACACGCTCAAAGGAACTTTTATGGAAGCAACCCTAAGCAATAACGTAAGCCTTCCATACGATTGGGGGTATGCCGACAATTATCCGAACAACGACGTAAGAGCGCAGATTGACATTGACTGGGCGGTGGACAAAAACGGGAATCCCGTCAAGTTGAAAGGTGTTGATTTCGTGAAGGTTTATACCGGAAACCGTGCCGTAAGCGACATGTTTGGCGAAATTTCCACCGAAGTATCGGGATTTATAGATTTGAACTTAATAAACCAATAAATAATCTTTTTTTAATCATTTTATTTTTTTAAACATGAAACGAGTAATTTTTTCTTTAGTGATGGCAACCCTCATCATGACAGGCTGCAAGAAAGACGATGTCAAGGAAGACCTTTACGTGATTGATTTTGAATCCTCAAGCATTCTACCTTTTGTGGCGACTGCCCACGGCGGTTCGGGTGTTTACGATGGAGGGTATGTTGATGCAGTCAGCGGCTTGAAGATGCCTGCTTCAGTAAATATTGATTGGGGTTCATGGTCAGGAGTCGCCATTTCGCAATTTAATGACATGGTTACAGAAGGTTGGGCTAACCAGTTAAGCGTTTATTACAGCAACGCTACCACCGGATTTGGCGGATTTGGCGGCTCTAAAACATTTGCCGTAGTCAATAGCGGTACTGTGTCATTCGAAGATGGCGTAACTGAATGTACGTTCGACCATTTTTGGGTCACCAACAGCACGTATGCCGTACTGTCCATGAAGAATGGAGATGATTTTGCCAAAAAATTCGGATTGGGCGACTGGTTCAAATTAAGCATTGAGGCTTACGATAAAAATGACGTAAAAACAGGAACTACCGTTGAATTTTATTTGGCAGACTTTCGTACCGCTACATCTCCCGGTATCATTACCGAATGGAGAAAGGTTGACCTTCGTCCGCTTGGGAACAAGGTGCATACAATCAAGTTCACCTTAGACAGCAGCGATGTCGGCGATTGGGGAATGAATACGCCCGCTTACTTCTGTTTTGACAATTTGGCAATCAAAAAATAATGAAAACGAGTAAAATAAATCTTCGGTGAAGAGGAGAGCAGTTTTCAACTGGAGCGGCGGAAAAGACTCGGCGCTTGCCCTTTACAAGCTATTGCAGTCAAGCGAATACAAAATCGTATCGCTTTTGACCACTGTAAACAGCGCCACCCGCCGCTCGTCCATGCACGCCATTCCCATCCCCTTACTGCAAGCGCAATCCGACAGCATCGGTATTCCTCTTTATCTGATAGAATATGACCCCGAAGCAGAAATAAAGGGGTATGAAAATTGTATGCTCAAGGCAGTCGAACATTTCAAGAAACAGGGAGTACATCACTTTGTTTTCGGCGATATTTTTCTGCACGACGTCCGCTCGTATCGCGAAAAACAGTTACATCCACACGGTATCAAAGTAGTAGAACCTTTGTGGAATATGAAAACAGCCGAAGTAATGCAGGAGTTTTTACAATCGGGTTTGAAAACGATTGTTGTCACCACAATGGCAAATTTGCTTGACCACGCCTTTATCGGCAGGCTCGTTGACCGGTCGTTTGTGGAAAGCCTACCCGATGGGGTGGATATTTGCGGCGAAAACGGCGAATACCACACGTTTTGCTTCGACGGTGCGATGTTCAAATATCCTGTCCGTTACAGTTTGGGAACTCCTTTTGAATTTTCGCAGTCGGTTGGTATGGAAGACGGAACGCAGCAGACATTCAACTATTGGTATGCAAATCTGAATCACGTTTAGTGAGCGTTTTTTATAAGACAAAAAATCGTGGATTTACACGGCAAAACGCATCTTATTCACGAAAAATACAAATATATGCGTAAATTTGCAACCGAGTGCCGTTTGAAATACAAGCCAAAAATTCATTCATCATGGAAAACAGCAAACAAAACCACTTCAACTGGTATGAACCGGATGTGAAGTCTGTCTTAGAAAGGTTACAGGTACAGTCCGGCGAAGGCCTGTCCAAAGAGGAAGTCCGCAGAAGACAGGAAATCAGCGGCA
>Ga0131853_10012528_pt1 | contig 15542 bp, 13 predicted proteins | sample TergutLab28metaG_FD_92764 | JGI IMG/M metagenome (GOLD analysis project Ga0131853, IMG submission 92764) | Labiotermes labralis P1 segment gut microbial communities from Petit-Saut dam, French Guiana - Lab288 P1 (version 2) (version 2) | ecosystem: Host-associated > Arthropoda: Insects >...
GAGTAATAGCTGTCAAAGTTTCAAACTTCTCTGGCCGATATCTCCGTAACCATTGAACTTTGGATATAGGTGTTTTGGGTTATATCGTTATAGTTTGACCTAAGGAACACTCTCCCGAAGTTATGTCCTTTCCTCCTGGGACACCCTGTATACGCCTACAGACGGACGGGCAATCAACACAACACGCACAAGTCCATCGCAATTTCGCGCCTCCCTTGAACAGCTGTGTGTACCGCAGCTACAGCATGATACTGATACACTGCACAACATGGCTGGTGGTTGACAGCTGCTAACAGCCACGTGTATTTGTATTGCCACTTAAAGTACAGAGATGGCGCGCAACTTGGACTGTGCAGTTTCTATCGCACGTGGCCGGCACACGCCCAATTACACGGCGAAAAAAAAAACATTTTATTTACGGACAAAATCGACAAGTGTAGCAGCCAGCTCAAAAGTATCGGAAACATACGTGAACAAGAGTAATGTCCATGGCTTGAAATTTACCTTCTGCGTAAATCAGTAACGGCTGCGTTTCCGAATATGCGTAGCATATGATTCTGAGAACGAGCATATGGTACATAAACCGAGCATACGGTACAGAGAACGAGCATATGGTACACATAACAAGTATACGGTACAAACAACGAGCACATTGTACAGAGAACGAGTACACGGTACACAGAACGAGCATACGGTACAAAGGGCATCTATTTTTAAGGACAAGACTCTGCTACATTAAGACGGCATGAAGATATTTCATTACCAGGATATCGAAATATGATACAGACTCACAAATGACAACACGACACACCACAAACTGCGCCAACCTCTGGTAAAACTAACTCAATTTTCAAGAATTCTAAATGTTTTCGAGTTACTCAATAAATATGCAGGAATCCTGCGGGATCAACTGCAAGCAAGAGGCGCAGGTCCTGTTCCGTTTGGATGGAACTGTTCTTTCACCAATACATCCTTTTTCAGGGCCTTCCAATATTTCTTCATCCATATGGACAGTAACTCAATCCCTCCGTGCGTTAAAATTCCGTTGCGTTCTTTACACATACCTGCACCAGTCTACCAAGATAACCGGTCAACGCACGACAGTTACTACAGTGGGCGACAGCCTTTGTGTGTCTGGGTGCTGTCACTCTCACGTATGTGCGAGGACTACAGAACAGACCGCGCCGTGCCGTCGGTGTCACGCAGTACCGTCTACACCGCAGTCTACTGCGTCTGTACTCTGCACAACTTTCACAAATGAATGTTGCTGTACGTGCTGGTGAAGGGATACATGAAAAGGAAATGTCACCGTTACAGAAACAGCAAATGATAAGTCACCTTGACAGGGGGTTGAAAATGCTACGTCGGACACTATTCGGTGCCAACACACGTGCTGTTCGCTGCAGAGACCACATACCGCCGACGATGCTTGAATGCGTGTGGTGCAATGGTGGAATGTTGCTGAGACGGCAAAGCCGAAGTATCCCCAAAAGAACCTATCACAGTGCCACTTTGTACGCTAAAAACCCTACACACGCAAACACACACACACTGGCCTGGAATCGAACTTGGGCCTCAGCGCTGACAGGCCAACAATTAACCGCATCAGTCATGGCACGGAAAGCTTTACTATTCGCACGAAACAGAATCAAGACATGTTTACGGACAGCACACCATCTTGTGCGCATACGTAGGTTGCCGTGGGCCGTTACTTGGAGAGATGGAAAGGACACAACAAGGCTAAACATTACGTCTCTACTTTTTCTTCATTAAGTCTTGTCTCTCCCGCTCTGCCACGCATTCTGAGTCGTTCTATCCACCCTGACATTTTACAGCCAGGAACACCTACGGGATCCCACGCAACATCGTTTTTCTCTGCAAACCATTACGTTCGCACAGCGCGACCGTCTGCAGGACTCTAATCCCGCGCATCGCCGGATTTACTACCACAGAACTCTGCATCTGGAAAGCACAGCGTATATCAGCTTCGTCTGATTTTTACAATCCACAGCAATAAACGGATGCCCTTTGTAATGCAAACGAACTCCGTTCTCTGTCAGGTAGATAGTACATTTTCATATACAATTAAGGTGAAGTTCCAAACGCAGGATCGTGCCATGTTTCAGGCGAACAGCGGCAGTCCATGCGCGAGCCCAGCGGTGCACGCAGTGTGTATGATGAACGAAGTACTACTGACACAGAGCGCTCTGAGTACTGCTGTCAGCGTCACGCCAGCAACGCTACACACTCACGCATCTCAGAAGATACTGTTAACACAGCCAATAGGAACACTGCTCTTTCGGCAGTCGGGAAGTATCCTTCGTTAGGGGAGGAAACTGACTGCCCACCAGCACATCCGAGACGTCAGATCCTGAACCCTGTGTTGTCGCGTGAACTAATGAGCCATGAGAATGTAAAGGTTTTATATTATTACCCTTAAATGAATTAGTTTTGGGCCACTAATGGGTATACCTACGGGATGGAATTTTTTACCCACGTATATCAGTGACGTAGTGTCGTATGGAGCGGCATGGACGTTGACGAAGAAAGAACAACAAGCTCCGCTAATTTTTGAAAGGAAAATATTTAGAAGAATATATGGTCCTAAATATGAAAACGGGGAATGGAAAAGTCGGACGACTCGAGAACTAGAATAGATGAGCAAAGGAGAAAATATAGTAAAAGGGATAAAAGGGCAAAGGATAAGCTGATTAGGTCACCTAGAGAGAATGGAGGAGGATAGGATGCCCAAAAAGATCTTCACTCAAGAACTGGAAGGGACGAGAAGAAGGGGAACACCCAGGAAAAGATGGAAAGAGGAAGCAGAAAGATATCTTCAAGTGCTGGGGGTAAGAAGATGGAGAGAGTTGGTGGCAGATAGGAAAAAATGGAAGGACATTGTTCGACAGGTCAAAGCCCACAGTGGGCTATAGTGCCAATGGAAGAAGATGAAGAAGGAGGAGGAGGAGGAGGATATGAGTGACGGTTAGGCAGACAACATTGTGCGGCATTAAGCACTGATGTAGGTTCAATGAGGAAATTAAAAACTTATACGGTGGCAATGCGCGCAAGACATTTACCACAGAACACTGACAAAATCTCTTGCCGACTGACGGTGCTGACATTCTCAGCACCACGAGAGTCGCGCGTATGTATTCCAGACTAACATAATGCGTGTCGCGCATGCTCCTAGGCCAACCCATATGGGATCTGTGATTGCCAGAGTGGCATTAGGACAGGATATTCTACGAGACCTTGTCCGTTTCATTCCGCCAATGCTACAAACCCATTCCTTCATCCAGTCTTAGCGACTGACAAAGTTGTTACACTGTCATCCCACGAAGTTAGTCGAGGCAAATTCTTCCTAAACACAAAGTGGGGAAGGCGCTTCCATAAACTATATTTCGATCAAGAAAACTGAAGTTTCACAAACAATACTAAATCTGACAAGCAGATGACAAGATAAGGTGGAGGCAGTTCCTCTTGGACTGCAGGCGTGTCATCTGGATCATCATCTACAGCATCCAACAATACAGTCCATGAAGATTAGTTCCAGAAATCAAGCACTGAAGTCTGGCGAAGTCATGAAATTTTCTTATCCTTCAGTCTGCTCGCAGCAAGCACCCTCCAGCTGCTGTTGCTGCTCGTTCCAGTCACTGTCTTCAGACACCCTGATGCCAGGTGCAGTCAGTCCAAGTCCCGCAGTCTACTGCAAACCGTCACGGCCCTCTCCTTAGGCTCAAACTCAGGTTCCTCAGCTTCGTCAAGGGCGCTTTGCTTCCGAATTTTAAAAAGATCATCGACTGTGACCCCCTGATCGTGGGAGTTTAGAAACTGAACACACATGCAGCACGACACTAACATACTGGGTCTAGCGTGTAGCGACGTAAGTGCGTAACGAAAGAAGACAACTCGACGCCAGTCGGGGATTGCCGTAACACACTTTTAACAAGCAGGCAATTCCCTACGTACACACGTGCCACTGACATCACGTGTTACAGTTCCACTCTCACGTTCACTGATCACGTGCTCAGCAAACCACTGTAACCAATACACAGCTGAACACAACAGCGCCACGTAGTAATTTCCTTTCTGCGAACAAGATACGTAACGAGAAATGCAGGTGTCGTGTAACGACACGGCCTATGCCAGATGTGTTAAACGTTTGGAATGTAGAGAATTTCTGCAGTAATACGGACACAGCAGTTTGCGTCGTTGAATCTGGGCAGCAAGTTACGGCAGTCTGTCGAGCAGTAGCATGTTACGAAAGTCTGTCAGCCAGTAGCACGTTACGACACAGTCTGTCGGCCAGTAGCGTCTTAGGAAACTAACTATCGGCCAGTAGCATGTTAGGACACAGTCTGTCAGCCAGTAGCATGTTAGGAAACAGTCTGTCGGCCAGTAGCGTGTTCGGAAACTGTGTGTCGGCCAGCTGCATGTTATGGCAGTCTGTCGGCCAGTAGCATGTTAGGAAAGTGTGTCGGCCTGTAGCATGTTATGACACAGTCTGTCGCCCAGTAGCATGTTATGACATAGTCTGTTGGCCCGTGCTGTCCAAGTAGCAAGTTATGACACAGTTTGTCTGCCAGTAGCATGTTATGACAGTCTATCGGCCAGTAGCATGTCAGGAAGGTCTGTCGGCCAGTAGCATGTTATAACACAGTCTGTTGGCCCGTGCTGTACAAGTATGACACAGTCTATCGGCCTGTAGCATGTTATGACAGTCTATCGGCCAGTAGCATGTTACAACACAGCCTGTCGGCCCCGTGCTGTCAAGCAACCAATTACAAGAGCCTCTTGCAGCCAGAGGAAGGGCAGTTCCAGTTGGGCAGCACTAGCCACGCGGCGAGGGCGGAAACGCTCGGTTTGCGTACGAAACGTACGTCAGATTGAGCAATACATGATTTGGATGTGCGTCACAAATTGTACGATTTTTTGTGACGTAACACGGGGCGACACGCCGTACCTAATCAACACGCAGGGCACATACGAACTCAGACGAATGTCACAATATGTACTGTGGCGATGTGTCCATAACCGTCAATCTGGCAGGCTACGACAGCTAACAGCTGTTATAGTCTGAGTCGACCCCAAGGCCATAGTGCGGCCGGAAGGATTGTATCAATGAAAACTTTCAATGATACCATTGGGAATCGAATCTGCGACCTTCCGGCTTGTAGCGCAGTGCCCCCAAAACTGCCAGTGCTCTTAACTTTGGCAGCAGGTTGTGTCTGTTGTAATGTCCTGCTGTGGACGTGCAGTGCAGTGGCCTACAGCGCTGTAAGGTGTAAATACTTTCTGCACACAGCAGTACTAAGAGCAAACATGGCAGAAACACAAGTGCACGCACGCACGAAGGCATTATCACAACGGCACGCGAGACACGCTGTCGCGGGTACACTGTGTCATATGGCACTAAATGGCACTGTCAGCATCCAGTGGCGTGACCTTGAGAGCACAACACTATAGGCTCTGGCACCCTTGGTTAGACGATGACAGCGCAAATACTGAATGAAAAGAAAACGTAAGAAGCTCTTCGGAGCAGCAAAGGCGTGGAAGACAAATCATGCAAAGACAAGAAGGAAGTGGAGCCGACACCAATGGCACTATTGTGCCGTACAGCCAGGCTCAAGCACAAACCAAAATGAAGTAGTTCCTCGGTAATTTGGACCCCGGTAATCCGGACAACTGTGGGCCAACTGTAGGACTATCTGTTTTACCCCGGTGATCCGGCCACTGCCCGGATTACTGGGGGAAAGTTAGAGACAAACCCTACTGGGAGACCTGGCGTGGGTTTAGCGGGCAGGCCAGCAAGTCTCTATCTGCTAGGCAGCAAGGACGTGAGTCGTGGAGTGTCGCAGCTCTCCCCCCCTCTCTCTCTCTCTCTCTCTCGCTCTTATTTCCCTATTAGTGAAAAGACAGCGAGAAAATGTCCCATTATTATTATTATTATTATGTACCGTCAAGCACAGTGTGGGCCGGGCAGCTCAGTCGGTATAGCGACTGACTACGGGCTGGACGGTCCGGGGATCGAATCTCGGTGGGGACAAGATTTTCCGCCCGTCCAGACCGGCTCTGGGGCCCACCCAGCCTCCTGTGCGTGCAGCTGACCACTCACCCTCTTATAGTGCCGTGGTCATGGAAGAGTACAGCTGTAACTCTACCCACCCTCTGAGCCACACCGGGCCTGTAACGGGATTACTTTACCTTTACCTTTTTATGTTCTTACTGTACTCGAATTTTCTGCGTTATATAAAGAAACGGTGTTACTTTTCCGTAACGACCCAAAGCACAACGTAAACTTCCTGAACACACCCAATCGCAGTCATGCAAGAAGCTGCAGAGCGCGCCTCTCCCTCAAGCCGCTCGTTACGATGCCAGCGCAATTTATTCTGCCCGTTCACACGTTTCACGTCAGCAACTGAATGCCTATCTGCAATAACCCTTGTCGGGTGAACCATGTTTTCCGGTCCAGCAGTCTATAAACTCCACTTTCCTCTGTAAGGACTCCAAACAGAAACAGAAAACACTGCGCCACTGTACCTCCTACAGCCACACAAACCAAATCCACAAAGCAGAAATTCCTGCTGGCACAATGACAGTAAGTTCGCCATTTGCGAAACGAACAGCCTCATTACCGTCTTCACAGAATCCTGTCACTTGTCCCCATTCTGACTCGGATCAATCCAGTTCACAGCCTCAGATTCTACGCCTCCACGTTGAGTGTCAATACTTATTAGTCCATCTACGCCTAGGTCAAACTACTTGTGTTTCCCTTCCAACTTGCCATCTAAAATTCTGTACGTGTTTCCCATCCGTTCCAAGGGACTCGCGTCTCATCCGTTTCGATCTGATTGGCAAGGAACACGAACTGAGTTCCGGAACAAAAGACACGACACGAATCTATGTAACTGTGCAACACAGGAAACAGTGCAGCTGACAGTAATACAGCAAGAGGGCCTAACAAAAGGTCAAGGTGGCCACTTGTCCCCCCAAAAGCTGCGGCTCATTTCTGAAGGGCTGGCAGCTTCCAGTTACAACAGGTGACGATGGCTTATACACGGCACGCATCAACACGTGATCAGCGGGCTTCCACAAAACACGTGGACGAGATGCTGCGCTGTGCAGACTGGTAGTTACCTACGTGCTTCCACCTTCAAGGTCAAACGGTCAATAAGGAACCATTTCAAATGTGGACAAATACTTCCCTGGCAACACGACGTCATAGACCAACACCGCTGCGAGCACCTCAAATGTTTTTCAGCGGTGTTACTAAGCTTCGTCCATACAGACAATTACGGTTCAAATCACAAAATAACAGACCCTGTAGACAAAAACACACATTTGTGGGCGATGCGTTCTCGCACAGTCTATGGGGAAGAACAGAACGACCGACTTTACGTCTATTTTTCCCTAAGTTTTAACGGATCTCCGTAGGAATTAAACTTGACGTATGCCGCTCGGTTCGGTTCACAGGTCGCCAGCTAAAATGTGATCAAGGCCGGAACAACTCAAGCGCCTTTCGACCGGAGCCCACACACACAACCGTCAGCCACAATTCCCCAACGAAGTAAAATATTAATCCAAGTTTAGAAGAACTTCGATTATATTTCCTGCGCTGTGTCACTGTATGCGCAAATTAACAAACATCATAAATGAAGCATCAGGATGTGCTTGTAACGTAATATAATATTAAATAGTGTACCCGCAAGGGCAGTACGTCGGAGAAGCCTTCCAAACTCTGTACAGTGACTGTAATACCTAGAACAACATAGCTATAGAACGACATATTACACAGTGGTTAATATTCAGTGCGAACGTATAGACACCTATGCTGAAGACTACTTCTGGTCGCAAGGACTACATAAACAACGGACCAAAACCTCGACGCTTGTAAGTCTTTCTGTAATTTATTCAACAGAACTTGATTTCAAATCCGATACAACAAAAATTAATGTCAGCTTCCATTTTTGTTCTTTAGATGTCAGGAGAAAAGCATAACTGGAAGCTTAGCCGTCCATTAAAAACATAACAATAGAAACAAGCAGCGAACCTTACCAGAAATACTATCCAATATTTCAGCGTGCGAGACCATTTGATAACACACCCGCTCCCACAGAACTGCAACAAAGACGTACTCGAGTCGTCACTAGTAAATATACAGTATCTCATACCTCCAAAAACAACCAGACGATGACGGGACTCACATTTGCAAATGGCGAACAGCAAAACACCGTTAAGAATTTTACATATTTTTAGACACAATTTGTATAACACATTTTACGAGACAAATGATCCAATTTTATGTATCCCACTCTTGTAAACACAATTTGCACGTCACGCCTTTAGAGACAAACGATTTAATTTGATGTATTCCATGGATGTAAACACGATGTGATCCCAAAGTGTGCACAGCATCTTGTGACACAATTCACAAAATAGCCCTGAAGATGACTACTCTATAGTCGAAACATGTAGCCTTATAATTACCTTGAGCAATAAAGTGATTGTGCTGACGTACACTATTTAATATTATATCATAAATTAAGAGTAAAATCCAACTAGATTCACTTATTAATTTATTATGCTTATGTTAGGCTCAACATGTTTCGGGCACCATTATGCCCATCATCAGGAACTCACGACGATAGCGTTGGTTACCACATAGGCCGTCTGGTTCTTCAGTTGCTGCTGGTTGGAAAGTTAGCGTGCAGGCAGGATGGATGAGTGTACGGACCGAAGGCTTGTAACACGACTCACTTACAGCATTTGGTCCGGACACTCATCCATCCTGCCTGCACTTAACCTCCAACCAGCAGCAACTCCAGACCCAGACGGCCTATGTGGTAACCAACGCTATCGTCGTGAGCTCCTGATGATGGGCATAATGGTGCCCGAAACATGTTGAGCCTAACATAAGCATAATAAATTAATAAGTGGCATCTAGTTGGATTTTATTCTTCAGTTATCAAGATGATGCACGGTCCAACACACATCAAACAAACATCAAACTCAAATGAGTCTACAAAATCGTGGTATGGGGTGGGGAGTAGAGGCCAGTTGAAATGTGAAAGCACACGCGCAGAAACCAGATTTTGTCTTTCGGCGAAACGTACGAGTCCATTTAAAACGGCAGGGGCGTCAGTTCAGTCGACTACTGGCAGCCGAGGTGTGCGCATCTGCGGTAGTAATGCTGGATACACCATGTTCCGAAGTAGTGTGAAGGGTACTGGCTACCGGCAGCCGAGGTGTGCGCATCTGCGGTAGTAATGCTGGATACCCCATGTTCCGAAGTAGTGTGAAGGGTACTGGCTACCCACTCCATTCGCCAATTTCCCCTTCACTTCCCCTACCGTGCGTCACTGTGTGCCATCACATTTCAACTGGACTCAATCACAGTTTGTTGAACGGCTGAAAAAAGGGACAGTTTTTAGACATTCCTTGTGTGTGGCTAATTCCTTTCGGAATTACAATAAGGCAAACCCACAAGGTCATGTCGCCTGCAGCAGTTACAATGTTAACTTCTGGTGGTTCCCTGACCACAAATTTGTGCCCCTGATGATACGATTTCTCCCTCAGAAAATATCGAAAGACGACTGCATGTTTTAGGAGCGGGCAGTCTGTACACATTAATATGGGGCGGTTTTTTCCTTGGGAATGAGTTCTAAATATTAAATATGTGCTGCTGGATGAATAATGGAAAGACACAGCCAGGCGTCTCGCGTAAACAACAGGCGAATCGTCTGCAGATATGCAGGATGTCGAGAACTGGCGTATGCAGCACAGTGAAGTGCCCTCAGCTGATGGCACTCGCACGTGGCAAAACCACGCACTTCACCTTCGACGGACAGAGCAATACTGAAACAGATGTCAGAGAAACAGCGACCAAAAGTGCCTGCGACGGCTTCGTCTGGGGCTCCCACAAAGCAGGCTCAGAGCAAGCTACTGCTCATCTCCAACGCACCGGCATTGACAGAAATATCACGACGTCACAGACCCCAAAAATAATCTTTCACACCCCAAAAGTATTAAAACGCAAAGAAAACAAAGAGGGAGCTGGTAGAGTACAGAGATTACGCCTGTATTGTCAAATGCCGAACAAAAGTCCCAAGATAATTCGAAGGGTATTTGGAGTTTTACGCGAGATTTCAGAATTTGATTTAGGTATTCAAATATTTCTCAATGAACCCTTAACGACGTCCCGCCATACCCAGGTTGGGAAGCACTGAGATAGGTACAGAGCGCACAGTGCTGCCGCGGTGCGGTATTTAAAGGAATGATGAGTGAAGAAAGTGTCCCTGTGGACAGTCCTGAGAACGTAGCAATCGCACGACATGGGGCACAACATAACGAATGGTTTACAAACCACATTTCTGAACTCAAGGCGACCGCATATTATGTCCGCGATTACAAAATCCCGTTTGTAAGAAAGTCATACTGACATAAAGAGACGCGCACCGTTGCTCGCGGAAACCGACAGATCCTTCCTCACTGCGTATGAAAGTTCACCGCGAGTTCCATTTGTTGCGCTGCATTAGACATTCGGCAATGAAGTATGTTCAGTCTCTATTAGAACTTTCGTCAGCTCTGCACTGCGCCTGCATACCGGTACAGTCCATATCAGCAGCACACCTGTCGGTCAACAAGACGGCCAGCCATGAAACACAGCTGCGCTACAGGCACCAAATTCTTTGAAGAATAAAGACCAACTAGATGCCACTTATTATTTTATTGTACTTCTTATAGGCTCTACATGTTTCGGGCACTACTATGCCCATCATCAGGAGCTCGCGACTATAATGTTGATTACCACATTGGTAGTTTCGTTCTTGGTTTGCTGTAGGTCGGAGTTTAGGTGCGGTTAGGCTGAACTAATGTCCGGGCTGCAGGCTAAAGCACGACTTTTGCCTTTCTTCAGTCATCACAATGACGCAGGGTCCAACAAACATCAAACTAAATTCTATCTTGCACACAGTCACACTGTAGCCTGTGTCGATGTACATATAGCCACGTCAGCAAATTATCTCAGACTGTCGATCACTGCTGACATAGCGCTGCTAAGGCAACACGTTAGCAGTGCAGTTCTCCAGTTAACATTCAAGCACACTTCAGCACTGAACCAACACTGAAGCACACACCTAAACACGCGCCGCCCACCTCAAAGAAAACTGTGTTGGCAGATGTTACATAACCGTGTTGTTACCTAACGTACTGATCTTACTGCGCTCGCGGGTGGGGGGGGGAGGGGCTGACGGTACACAGTTCACTGTCTCTACTGCCTGTCAAAAATATTATGGCGACTCCGTCGCACGAAAAAATAAAACGTATTAGCAACAACGCACAACACATTTCACTTCCCCACAGGTCTCCATGTAAGGTGCCCGATATTTTTGTTCGATTTTAACCAAACCCAGATTTCCCAGAAAGATCTTTCAGAAAGTCTCCCGTACCAAATTTTACAAAAATCAGTCCAGTGGGAGCTGATACATGCGGAGGGATGAACAGACGGACGGGCATGACAAAGCTATCAGGCGATATTAACGAACTGCGAACGTGCCAAAACACGACACAAACACCTAATCACATATCTTATCACAAGACACACAAATTGCGCACACGGTAACGCGGTCTGGATTTTAGCGTCACATCCCAAATGAGTGAGAGAGAGATGATATATGCGGACGGACGGACGGGCATGACAAAGCTGATAAAGTGAACCCCGCCACAGGACACGACCCAAGTCCAGTGCCACTCCACCTCCTCTCATCCTCACAATTCCGCTTTGTAACCTCCCAGTCGGCCTCCTGACCACGGAAGCCCGGCTTCAATCCCCGGGCAGTCGGTGTGCGAAGTTCTGAAGGTCAAAGTGGCACTACGTAAGGTCTATCTCGGAGCACCCCGGGCCTCACCAAAGCGCCACATTCACTCACCTATCGCCGGCCCGAAAAAAAGGCCGCAAGTCCAGACAGACACTGCCTCGTTCCAACATCAGAACAAAACAACTGACGCGAGATATCACGTTCTGACATCGACGCTGATGATGTGACGCCATGTCTGCCAGGAAACACCGAAGTTTCGAAAGGTTTCAGTATCTCCATCTTCAATGTCAAGCAGTCAAGACGGTGTGCCTGCCCCTGAAGAAGAGGCCGTTGCAAACCTTCGAAAGGCCGGTAACATTACCGCTCGACAGCACGCCATTAACGCCTCTCAAGACGGTATTTGTTAAGTCATCAAATGTGTCAGCACAACCACAAGTTTCAGAACCGCAAATTCAAAAGCTCAAAACTCCCCGTGTCCACCTCCTCTTCATCTCAAATGTCCTCCCTCCCGAACTTTGCCAGCAAACTTTTTTACACGATTTCGTCCGGCGTGTAGCGTGGACCCACAAACGTCGGGTGGTGACGAACACCTACAAAGCAAAGTCCTAAGTCGTGTCTCCAGCTTCAACAGGTGCTCGCGTACGGTGCGTCCCCCTTGCCGGGAAAGCGGAAGTGACGTCATAAAATAAAACCAGCCTTTTTATGATTGTAAAGGAAACGCAAAGACATAAGATGGAGTTTCCGACCAGGACTTGAGCAGAGCGACTCACACTACTGGGTGCTCACAGCTACTCCTGACTAATACAGGTGGGGCAGAAACAATTAGACGATTTAAATTTAGCGCCATGCCGACATCTTTGTAGGTGGCGCGGTGAAACACACATCGCTGGGTAGGGCGGTTTGAAGCCTTCAGTCATCATACAGCGTTGGTCGGAAGAGCATCGAGCATTTGCTGTGGAAACGGTTTTTAAAAACAATGATTCCGCTACTGTAACACAGCGTGTTTTTCGACGACATTTTGACATCGGGAGGAATGGAAAGGTTCCGACACGCCAAACAATATTGAATTGGGTTACACAATTCAGGACCACTGCATCCATTGTCAACAAGAAGCCTCCTGGTCGCCATCGAACTGTACGAACACCGGAAAATGTGCGCCGAGTGGACACTGTTAGACAACGTGCAGAGATGTGCTTTAACTCCAATGGAGCTCACCTGAGTGATATTATCTTCAAAAAGTGACTTGAAAACGTAATGCTTTTCCATGTTGCTTACCGCTGTTTAGCGAGTTATGATTTAATTTTCAATTAAAGTGTCAATTTTCAAGTTACTAATCGTCTAATGGTTTCTGCCCCACCCTGTATCAGTGTCTCAGGTATCGGCTGTCTCACGAACCAATCAATTACAGCCGTTCTGACCTACGATTCGAAACCTCACTCGGCACCCTGATGTCAGCGACAACCGTGACGGTCAGCCAACAGTCCCAAGAGCTTGGAAACAAACGGACCGCGTTACAGTGACACAGGCAAGGTGACCGCGCCAAAGGGAAGGTACTGGGCGCTGGAGACTGAGTCGGGAATCCAAAATCACATTTCGTCACATCAAAACCAAAATTCGGTTGGAATACGTACACGAGCAGCACAAACAGATGTTCAGAGCAAACTGCCTACCAAACTGACGTCATTCTATTTGGACTTTCACGTTCAACAGACACGGGGCATCACACGTAGCGTCTCAGGACGGGAAGTGCCCAACGTCGCGACGCCTTGCACCCCGAGTTTTCTAACATTCGACGTTCCCCCGGCGGTGAGCACTGTGCCATCGAACACTCTGGTAAAAAAATCACCGGCTCTCAAAAGAACGTGTTTACCGCCACCATCGTCCGCTCACAAACTGAATATTTACAAGTTATCTGGATGAACTCCGGCTTCCTCAGAAGCTACGACCAAGTCCCACCCTCCGCCTTCCCCAAAGAAACAAAACTTTTTCTCTTCTACAAAACCCCCAGACTCACACTGAGGCCCACCCACCATCCTATTCAAAGGGTAGCGGTGTCTCTTTCTCAGAGAGTTCTACGGCCGGGGCGTGAGGCTGATCGCTCACTTGCAACGAGTGGCAAGGCTAGGAATGCGCGGGATCTAGTGCCTCTACCCCGAACTAACCTCACAGGAGCGACACGCAACGAAGCACGGTGACTTCACCTTCCGCCTGTCTTACAAACTATTGCAGGACGTCAGGCCGAACTTCCTCACGAACACTCAGGTCAGTGCCGTAAGTGGCCGTTGCACACAAAACATGGCTGAAGGCACACGTTTTCAAACACTTCCACTCTAATGTCTTACAACCATTCTTCGACTGCAGTTGTACCGCCCCTTAAGAGTAAACAAATAACGCACTTCTTGCCAACAGTGGAAGCAGAGACAAGCTGTGTCTTAGTTCTGTTTATTAAAATCCAACTAAACACATCAGGTTATACACACCTTGTAACTTTACATTACTATGTCCGCATCATATTATGGCTCATACTGAACCATAACTAGGGAGTTAAATAAGGGAACACGTGTATATACAGGGGCCGGGATAGCTCAGCCGGTATAGCAACTCTCCACGGTCTCGACGGTCCGGGAATTGATTCCCGGTGGGGGGCGAGATTTTCCGCACCCGTGCAGACCGGCCCTGTGGCCCACCCACGCCACGGTCTCGACGGTCCGGGAATTGATTCCCGGTGGGGGGGCGAGATTTTCCGCACCCGTCCAGACCGGCCCTGTGGCCGACCCAGCCTCCTCTACAGTGGGTACCGAGTCATTCTGGGGGTAGAACGGCCAAGGCGTGGTGTTGACCACCCACCGTCATACTCTATAGTGCCGAGGTTAAATAAAGAGTACAGCTATACCTCTATTCCCCCTTTGGGCTTTCGCCGCCTGTTCTAGGGTGAAGTTTACCTTTACCTTGTGTGTTTGTGTGTGTGTATGTATATATGTGCATATATATGTATATATATGGGGTGGGTATCTCAGTCAGTATAGCGACTTACTGGCTGGACGGTCCGGGATCGAATCCCGGTGGGGACGAGATATTCCGCCCGTCCAGACCGGCCCTGGGACCCACACAGCCTCCTGTAAAATGGGCACCGGTTCTTTCCCGGAGGTAAAGTGCGGCCGGGGCGCGCTGCTGACCACTCACCTCTTTCTAGTACCGCGGTCATAGAAGAGTAGAGCTATACCTCTACCTACCCTCCGGGCCTGTAACGGGAACACTTTAACTTTACCTTATATATATATATATATAGAGAGAGAGAGAGAGAGAGAGAGCGCGAACAGGTACACTCCACTGCATTACGTACGCATAACCCCGCACACAGGCCACAGCGACAACACATATAGTACCTGCCACAGCTTTTTGTTAACCCCTTATAACTGACAGTGTATATGGATATAATAGTATTAAAATTGTAGATCAAAGCATAAAATCAGTAAAGTTAAAGATGATAAGAGTGCAGTAATTTTTACATGTTTACACCCAAACATGTACGGTATGCCGACCAATCCTACTGTTCTAAAATCACGACCCGTGCCGGTACACTCAATCGAACAAAAATCCATCGGTCTAAAATTTTCTAAGTCCCGAACTGGAAGTCACGTGACGTACAGTTGCCAACATAATTTGAGTCGTTTTTCTTTCCCCGTATTTGCGCATTCGTGGCGTTTCTCTGTCTTCCATTCA
>Ga0131853_10012531_pt1 | contig 15541 bp, 13 predicted proteins | sample TergutLab28metaG_FD_92764 | JGI IMG/M metagenome (GOLD analysis project Ga0131853, IMG submission 92764) | Labiotermes labralis P1 segment gut microbial communities from Petit-Saut dam, French Guiana - Lab288 P1 (version 2) (version 2) | ecosystem: Host-associated > Arthropoda: Insects >...
AATAGAAGGCGCACTGTTTGGCTTATTTGCCGGGTTTATGCAAGATATATCTGGCGGAATGTTTATTGGGGTATTTGCGCTTTTAGGGTTTCTTTCCGGCTATGTATGCGGCAAACCGTTTAAGGATTTTTTCAAGGATAATTATTTTCTGCCGTTTTTTATAGTTGTTATTGTAAGTTTGGTTTACCAGTTTGTATTGTATGTAACCACCATAATGTTTACAGGGCAGTTGGAGTTTTTGCATTATGCCCGCACAATAATTTTGCCAAAAACCATTTATACTGCGTCGCTTTCCATTCCACTGTACAGCCTTTTGCATTTTATTAATGGCAAGGTTGAACGGTATGAGGAGCGGTTTGGCGGGCTTATTGGGAAAAATAAAGATGAAAAATAGAATGTCAAATGGTTACTGAGAGTAACCGTTTGACATTAGACTTATTCTGACAAGGAGCAAGGAGGATGTGAAATGACATTTGACCCAAAAGACCTGGCACGTGACTTTGCTAAAATTTTATACAACTTTTTTTCGCACCGCTTATTGTGGCTTTCCATAACTACAATTATCTTGTTCTGCATCCTGTTTGTTGAGCTTTTTCGCCTGCAAATTGTAGAAGCGGAGACATTTCGCCTAACTACGCCAATACGTACAGGCACAGCGTCTAGGGATTTGCCTGCACTGCGGGGTACAATATACGACAGGCACGGCCGACCGCTTGCAATAAACGAACTAAGTTACGTTGTAAAAATGGACCCAAGTGTTCGTATATCAAACGAAGCACTTTTAGAACTTGCCTTGTTATTCGAACGCAACGGAGAAGATTATGTGGACAGCTTCCCAATTTCACGGGAAGAGCCGTTTATTTTTACCATCGACGGCACAACCGATGCCCAGATCCAGCGCAGGGAATACCGCTGGAAAGCCGATATGGCAATACCCAACCCGGTGTATGCTACGGCAGAAGAGTCTTGGCATTTCCTGCGAGAGCAATTTGACATAGACCCGGAATTAAGTAACGAAGATGCACGCCGCATAATGAATTTCCGTGCGAAAATTTTCGAGCAACGTTTCCTGGGCTGGGCGGCAGCATATGAGCCTATGCCAATAACATTTGCCTACAATATCTCCCCTATTACAATTGCGGCAATAGAAGAGCAGAATTACTTTTTCTCCGGCTTATTTATAGATGTGCAGGCAATACGTGTATACCCTGCAGGGCGTTATGTATCTCATATGATAGGTTATTTACGTCCAATAACGGCACAGCAGCTTGAAGCAAATCGGCACTTGGGTTATACCGAACAGGATTTATTTGGGCGTGCGGGGCTGGAACTTTCCATGGAGCACTCTCTTAGAGGAACGCCGGGGCGTGAGACATTTGAAATAAACGCCGCAGGCCGCAGAATTAGCGCACCTGTGCGCTATATAGAGCCCCAGCCCGGCGACAGGATATTTTTAACAATAGATTTAGAATTGCAAGTAGCTGCTTTTCACGTACTGGAAAACGCCCTTAGCGAGGCCGTGATAGGCCGCTTGCTTTACAACCACAGAAATGAACCGGAAGTTACATTGCAGTCCGTTTTCATTTCCTTTGTTAATGCCCATAATTTAGACCTTCGTGCCATAATGGATGCAGAAGGGCCGGACTGTTTTGCGTACCCAATGCAGCAATACATTTTTGCACGCTTCCCAAACGCAACGGCCAATACTTTTGCAGACAGAGAGCGGATACAAGGCATAATAACCGAGGGTATAGAGCGGCGGCTTATCAGCCCTGCAAAAATGTTGTTAACACTTCTTGGCACAGGGCAAATTACAGATTCCTGTGGCACAGTTGCTGCAAGGCTTTTAGACCAGCCAAACACTGCGCAGGAAATTCTTATAGAAAAAATACGAGCCCGTGAGCTTACACCGCAACTTTTGAATGTAGACCCCGCAACAGGTTCGTTAATTATTACATGTGTGCACACCGGGGCGGTGCTGGCAGCGGTAACATATCCGTCCTATGATAACAACCGCCTTGCAAATAGCTTTGATGAAGAATATTGGATTCGCATAAACAGCTTAGACCCTACAACCCCAATGATTAACCGCCCGTTTATGGAAGCTCATGCACCTGGCTCTTCGTTTAAAATGGTTACAGCTGCTGCTGCACTTACGGAAGGGCGCATTTCCCCAAGTTCACAAATAATAAGTAGGGGAGCTTTTACCGCTGCGGGTAACCCGCCTGTGCGCACGTGGAGCAGAGGAAGCCACGGGGTTCTTAACGTGGCTCAGGCAATTGCTATAAGCTGCAACTATTTTTTTGCAGAATCTGCGTTCCGTTTAAGCGATCGGGGGCGCAATGTACAGCAAGGTATTGAAACATTAAACATGTATATGGAGTTTTTTGGGTTGAACGATTTTTCCGGGGTGGAAATTGGTAACCATCCAATAACATTGCGTGCTATGGGGTTTGAAGGTAACACAATGGCTTCACCGGATTTTAAGCGGCATATTTACTTGCAACGCAACCCATTTGCACCTGCAAGTGCATTAGTTTGGAATGCGGGAGATACTTCCCAGGTTTCTATAGGACAGGGGATGAACCATTACTCTGCGGCTCAAATGGTGCGTTATATTTCCACCATTGCAAACAGGGGAGTTAACTATTACTTGCACCTTGTTAGCCATGCAGAAGGTTTTAACGGTAATGTTACAATGCGAACCCAGCCGTCTCATAGCCAGTCGGATTTGGAAATTGCAGATTCTACATGGGATGCAATAATTGAAGGAATGCGCTTGGTGACAGAACCTGGGGCAAGAGGTACGGCTGTAGCCAATTTTGCATCTCTTCGCCCATATATAAGAGTTGCCGGCAAAACAGGTACGGCAGAGCAAGTTGGAAACAGGCTTTCCCACTCTACCTTCGGGGCCTTTGCGCCGTATGAAGACCCGCAAATTGCAATATTTACAGCCATACCCCATGGAACAACCAATGGTTACAGGCAGATATCTGCACAAATTTCCCGCGATATGGTTGCCATTGCATTGGGTTTGCATTTGGAACCGGAACACAGGGAGCCACTTAACACACTAAGGAGATGAGGATATGCCCGTTAAGCAAGCAATTACCATAAAAAGCCAAGGCGATAGGATAAATATCTTACTAGACGAAAGTGCCGACTTTGACACATTGACAGCAACCCTGCGAAAAAAAATGTTTGATGCAAGGCAGTTTTTTGAAGGTGCGGTAATGAATATTGCATTCCAAGGGCGGGAACTTGCGGAAATTGAAAAGATCCAGCTAATGAATGTAATTGCAACAGAAACTACAATGAAAGCAACACTTGTTCCCGACGAAGGGGAGCGTAAAGGCTCTTTTATACCCCGCCTAATTCAGCGGGTAAAAACACAAAAAGAACCGACGGTTACAAAAGAAGAGCCAAAACCTGCCCCTGTTGTTCCACCCACCATGGGTTATGATGAATGGAATACTGCCTATTACCAAGGAGGGCTTAGGTCCGGCCAAACAATAAAGTATGACGGTTCAGTTGTTATACTGGGCGATGCAAACCCGGGCAGTGAAATTATTGCAACCGGCAATGTTATTGTACTTGGCTCTTTAAAAGGCATGGCACATGCAGGCTGTGGCGGCGATACATCGTGTTTTGTTTCCGCACAGGTTCTGCTGCCAACGCAATTGCGTATTGCAAATCTTATAACATATATACCAACCCCAGAAAAAGGAAAAAAGGAATTACCTAAAGCATCTATTGCATATGTAGTAGACGGGCAGGTTTTTGTTGGTCCGTTGTAAGAACATAGGTTTTAAACTTTAGACAAGGGAGATATTTAAAAATGAGTGAAGTGTATGTAATTACATCCGGCAAAGGCGGTGTAGGCAAAACCACAACATCCGCCAACGTAGGTGCAGGTCTTGCGATACAGGGTAAAAAAGTAGTTTTGGTAGACGCAGACATTGGCCTTAGAAACTTAGACGTTGTAATGGGGTTAGAAAACCGCATAGTATACAATTTGCTTGATGTTATTGAAGGCAATTGCCGTTTGCGTCAAGCTTTAATTAAGGACAAGCGTTATGAAACTTTGTACCTTTTGCCTGCGCCCCAAACAAAGGACAAAGACTCTGTTAACCCGGAACAAATGAAAAAACTTTGCGACCAGTTACGGGAAGAGTTCGATTACGTTATTTTAGACTGCCCTGCGGGCATAGAGCAAGGTTTTAAAAATGCAGTTGCAGGTGCAGATAAAGCCATAGTTGTTACCACGCCGGAAATTTCTGCAGTGCGGGATGCAGACAGGATTGTGGGGTTATTAGAAGCCTCCGAAGTTCGCAACCCTTTATTAATTCTAAACCGCATAAAGCCGGAAATGGTAAAGCGGGGCGATATGCTGGCCCTAGACGATGTAACAGACCTTTTGGCCATAGATGTTTTGGGCGTTGTGCCAGATGATGAATCTATAGTTATTTCAACAAACAAGGGTGAGCCTTGTGTGGCAGACCCAAAATCCCGTGCAGGGCAAGCTTTTAGGGATATTGTTCAGCGCTTGTTGGGCGAAGCCATTCCGCTGCAAAATTTAGAGGTAAACACCGGGTTCATATCTAAAATTAAGAAATTATTTGGTTAGGAGGGTTATGATGAGCTGGTTTAAAGATTTATTTTCCTCCAAATCTTCGTCCAAAGACCTTGCAAAAGACAGACTGCGCATGGTACTAATGCACGACAGGGTTAATTGCTCGCCAGATTTATTGGAAATGATAAAAAATGACATTTTAAAAGTTTTAGCAAAGTATGTAGACATTAATGATATGGAATTAGACATGCAAATATCTCAGGAACTTTCCGATGCAAATGAGCCGGTATCTGTACTATGTGCAAATATTCCAATTAAAAATATGAGAAGGTATTCCGACTAATGGTAGGCTTTAAGGAAGCCGTAAAAGCATATGATTATTTGCTTGTAATAGGTACAATTGCCATTGGGGTTTTTGGCATTTTTATGGTATATTCCTTTGGTAATGGCCATGCTACGCCAATTTCTGTAAACGCAATGTTTGGCAACTTGTGGGCGCAGCAGCGGATGCATATTGTTACCGGTACTGTGCTTATGGTAGCCATGTCTTTTATAGACTACCACTATATTACACGGTTTTATTTATACATTTATGGGCTTATGATGGCTCTTTTAATTGTAGTTATGTTAATTGGTGCAGACGACGGTACAAATGTAGCTAGGTGGATACGCATACCCATTCCCGGCCTTGGAGATGTTAGTATGCAACCGTCGGAATTTGCAAAACTGTTTATGATTTTATTTTTGGCAAAGTTGCTTGATGTAAAAAAAGAGCGGTTTAATCATGTTTTGTGGCTAGGGCTTGTGCTTGTTCTTATACTTGTGCCGGTGTTTTTTGTTATGCGCCAGCCTTCGTTGTCTGCGTCTTTGGTTGTACTTTCACTTTCTATTACGGTGTTGTTTGTTGCATGGCTTTATTACCGTACAATTATGGTAGGGCTTGTTCTTATGGCGCCCATAGCTGTAATGACATGGTTGGACTTGCAACGGGCAGAGCCGTTGTTTTTAACAAGAATTTTAGGAGAATACCAGTGGCGACGCATAGAAACGTGGCGCAACCCCGTACTTGGTTGCGACTATTTTAGACAAACACAACAGTCTTTATATGCTATAAGTTCTGGCGGGTTAACTGGTACGGGTTTTTTAAACAATTCTCATGTAATACATGGCCATAACGACTTTATTTTTTCTTTGGTTGCCAACCAATTTGGTTTTGCAGGGGCGGCAATATTGCTTGGGGTTATAGCGTTTGTTATTGCAAGGTGCGTTATTATTGCCCTACGCGCAGAAGATATGGAAGGCCGCCTTATAGCAACAGGTGTTGCGGGAATGCTTATATTTGAAACATTTGTGCATGTAGGGGTTACAACAAATTTTTTGCCCAATACAGGAATGCCCTTCCCGTTTTTATCTTTTGGGGGTAGTATGATATGGGTGCATATGATGGCCATTGGTGTTGTAATAAACGTAGGTATACCCCGCAAAAAATCCATGTTTGATGATATTAAGAATGCGACACTATAGTAAATTTGCCAACAATAGCTTGAACTGTTGCATTAATTGTGTTAAAATTGTCTTTAATTACTTTATAGAAGGTGGCTGTGGTTATGAACATTGCGCTGATAGCACATGATAATAAAAAGAAATTGATGGAAAACTTGTGTATAGCATACAGGCATATTTTGCTCAAACATAAAATTTATGCTACAGGCACAACAGGCCAGTTGCTGGAAGATGCTATAAATTTGCAAGTAACAAAATACCTAGCAGGCCACTTAGGTGGAGAGCAGCAGCTAAGTGCTCAAGTTGCCTTAAATGACATAGATTTGGTTATTTTCTTACGAGACCCTTTAAGCCCTAAGCATTATGAGCCCGACATTGGTTCTTTATTGCGCCTTTGCGATGTGCATAATATTCCTGTTGCAAGCAATCTGGCTACGGCAGAGACACTTTTGCTTGCCCTTGATAGAGGCGATTTGGACTGGCGAATGAATATGAAGCAATAAATATATAAAAACAAATAAGGGCGCCCTCCTAATAAAGTAAATTGGCTTTATTAAGAAGGCGCCCTTATTTGTTTTACTAGAAATATGTGACGCAAACTGGTTTTTCGTCTAAGGAAAATGCACGACTTATTTCATCTAATTTATTAGTATTGGAAATATGTGCTTTGCCGTATTTTACAAGAGATTTTAAATTTGTACACCCCATAACCATAGAAGATAGTTCTGCGATATCTATATTAATTTCAACATCGGGTGTGCTGTTGTTTGCAATTACAACATTCCCATTGGTGAAATCCAGTAAAAATGGTTTATTGTTCTCGGGGATAAAGCTGTCATTTACATTTAGCTGTAGTTTGATACTTAGGTTGCCGAAGCGGCAGTTTTTTATGCTTGCAAAAAAACCTTGCACATCGCAAATGCGATACATTACGCCAAGCCCTGTTTGGCAGCATTCTTGGTATACAGAAAAAAGTATCCGTTCTGTTTGGTTACGTGGGTCTGCAATTGTGTTTATGAAGCCCTCGTCTTGTGTGTTAACAATTACATAACGTACTTGATCTGCTTGGCTATTAACAAAGGCCATCAACTCCGAAAAGACTTCCGGAGTATCGAAAAACATTTCATTAATAAGAAGGTCGTTTACAAGAAACGACTCGTCGTTGCCTTTTTTGAAACTGCAGGCAATGTAGCCATGTATCTTGCCGCTGCTTACATACGCAAACATTTTAATTGCGGGGTTTTTTAGGCGTGTAGCAAATTCGTGAGTATGTTTTTTAATAAGCCCATGAGTATTTTCTGCTTTGAAGTTGTAGTAGGCTGTTAGCATTTCTGCATCGCTTTCTGTAAGGCGGGTGATGTGTGCCTTAGAGTTGCTGCCGGGCAGGACAGTGGGGCGTAGCGTTAATTGTTGAAGTAATGTGCCAAAACCAAAACCCATCTTGTGGTAAAATTCGGAGTTGAAGGGGTAAAGCAATGCGATATTCTTGCCATCTTCACGCAGGGTGTGTAGAAAATTGCGTACTATATGAAAACAAACTTTTTCCTTTTTTCTGCAGAGGTCAACCGCTACTGAGCCTAACCCACCAGCATTTATTATAGTTCCACGCATGTTCATTTCAAAATCCCATATGGAAAAGCAGCCTAGCAACCCCGTATTGTTTGCGTCATGTACACCGTAGTATCGCACATCGGTGCGTTTGATGGTTTCTTTTAGAGATTCTGTATATTGTTCTATATTTCTGGTATAGCCTATAGATGGATAGGCGTCTATTAAAAGCGATGCCGTGTTACGGAGGTTTTCTTCAGTTATTGGTGCAAATTTGTACATAAAATACCTTCTCTCAAAACTTGTTGTTTTCCCAGACAAGTCTAGTATAGATAAAGATATGCACGAAGGCAAGACGTGAAACAATTGACATGATAAAATTAACATTGTGAAAAACTCCAAAATAATATATAATGTACGCACTTTCTTTGACACGAACTTGAATTGTGGTAACAGGGGGTAAATGCATTTTCATATAAAAAACAACTAAAAGCCACTATAAAAACTGCTAAAAAGCTGCCAATGTTTATAGTGGCTTTTTCATAAATATCTTAGTAGACTAAAATTAATTGTGTCACATGGTTGACAACTGAATTATTTGTGTATTATGATGTTCATCACAATTTCATATGACATCCAGAGAGGTGGAGGGACCAGGGCCCTATGAAACCCAGCAACCGGCGGACGCACGGTGCTAACTCCCCCAATGTATTGCAATTTACATTGGAAGATGTGTGCTTAAAGCAAGCTTGTTAAGCTGCTTGCTGCAACGTCCGTTATTGGAAAGCCCTGTAGAGGGCTATTTTTTATGCTAGGAAATTGCTCCGCAATTTCGCTGGAGCCTTGCGGAAAAAAAGCGGCGCGGGAAACGTTCGCCGGTGTGCAGCAAGCTGCACACATGCTCACTGCGCCTAATGAGGCAGAGCCGCTTTCTTGTTAGGGTTAATAGGTCTCCGGATAATAAGGCAATGCGCATGTCTTGTTTTCCTGTTTCAGCTTTATTAGGATGTGAATAAACAAAACTTTAGGAGATGATTTTAATGAAAAAACTATTATTAGCACTTTTACTTCTTGCATCAATTGGTACAGTGGCTTTGACCGCTTGTTCCTCTAACACAACTTTGCCGGATTGGACAGAAGGCGAAGATTTTACACTAATAATTGGTGCATCACCCCGCCCGCACGAAGAAATTCTAAACTACATTAGCCCATATTTGTTGGAGTATGGCATACGGCTTGATATTCGCACATTTTCAGAGTTTACACTTGTAAACCCAGCTCTTGCAGATGGTACTCTTGGAGCAAACTATTTTCAGCACATGCCGTTTTTACAAGCGTCCCCATATGCGGACCAGTTGTATATGCTAGGGTTTGTACATGTAGAGCCTATTGGCGCATATTCTCGTACGCTAAACAGTATTGAAGAGCTGCAGGAAGGCGCTACAGTAGCTTTCCCCAACGATGCTACAAACCATGCCCGTGCACTTTGGCTGCTAGAGGCAAATGGGCTTATTACGGTAAACCCGGATGCGGGAATGCGTGCAACATACACCTCTGACATAATAGATAACCCGCTAAACCTAAATTTTACAGCGCTTGATGCGGCCGTTTTGCCTCGTGTGTTAGACGACCCAGCTATAGACATGGCAATAATTAACACTAACCATGTTCTTATGGGAACGGATTTAAACCCGGCAGAAGATTCCCTAATTATGGAGGCGCCTATTAATAACCCGTTTGCAAACGGTTTGGCTGTACGTGTGGAAGATAAAGAACATCCTGTTTTTCAAGTATTGCTGCGATATTTGCAATCTGAAAAAGTGAGAGACTTTATTCACCGTGAATATAGTGGTGCGGTGCTTCCTGTATTTTAAAATATGCTTGCACAATAGCAAAGGCGTGACTATACTATAAAAAATATATACAGCAGGACAAAAGCAATAGCCTTCTCGTTCTGTTGTACATTCCATAAAGGAGCCACGCCATGAAAAAAATAACCCCTTGCCGCCAGCCATGGAAAGGCACAATGACCTCTCGTGAGCGTTTTAACCGCCAAATGAACTTCCAGTCTGTAGACAGGAGTTTTAACTGGGAATTTGGTTATTGGGAAGAAAATTATCAACAATGGGACATTTTTACTAAAAACGGAATAACAAACGAAGGAGAAGCTAACGAATTCTTCGCCTTCGATTACTTGCCAACTGTATGGGGGCAGAACTGGATGGACCCCGGCTTCGAGCATAAAGAGCTGGAGCGTAAGGCAAATTCCATCGTAATACAAAACAGCGATGGACTAACTGCCGAAGTTCAGCTGGAAGGCGCAGGTTCTTCTATCCCACATTTTACAGATTCTTCTGTAAAAACTCCGGAAGACTGGAAACGTGTAAAGGAAGAACGCTTCCGCCTTAATAGCCCCGGCCGCAATATTAACATAGAAGCCTTGGTAAAAGCACACCCAACCACCCGTGACTACCCACTTGGTATAGACTGCGGCAGCATGGTTGGTAAAGTTCGTGACATGTTAACATTTGAAGGCCTGTGCTACGCATGGGCAGACTACCCGGACATGCTGGAAGACATGGTCGAAACCTGCTGCGTTATGGTAGAAAATACCCTTGACCAAGTGCTGGGTAAAATAGATTTCGACTTTGCAACAGGCTGGGAAGATATTTGCTTTAAGCAAGGACCAATTTTGCCTGTGTCATTTTTTGAAGATGTGGTTGCCCCACGTTATAAGAGAATTAGCAAAAAGCTGCGTGATAACGGCATAAATTTATGGTGGACAGATTGTGATGGCGATGTTAGGCCGCTTGTACCTATATTTATGGAGTCTGGCATTAATTGCATGTTCCCGTTTGAAGTACACCATTCCGGCCACCCTGGCGAACTTTTAGATAAGTACGAAGAGCTACGCATGATGGGCGGCGTAGATAAAATGCTTATGATTGAAGGCAAAGAAGCAATTAAGGGCTATTTGGAAAGTTTGGTTCCGTATGTAAAACGGGGCGGGTTTATTCCGTTTTGCGACCATAGGTGCCCGCCAGATGTTACGTCAGAGAATTATTTGTACTACTTGGACTTAAAAGAGAAATTATTTGGATAATAGTTGAGAAGGGATGTGCCATAAATGGCAGGAGTATTAGGTACAAACACCATCTGTCAAGTTGCATTTGTTGTAAAAGATATTGATGCTACAAAGAAAAAGTTTGCAGAGTTTTTGGGCGTAGAGCCACCGGATAACTATTATGCAGACAAAAACCCACACACTGTTGTAAATGGCGAGCCAGCACCAGATGCAGCCTGCATTTTAGCATTTTTCGAAGCTGGCCCTGGTTTATCAATTGAACTTATCCAGCCAAACGGCGTAAAAAGCGTATGGCAAGATGTTTTGGACGAAAAAGGCGAAGGGTTCCACCATATTGCCTTTGGAGGCGGTAAAACTATGGAAGAAAAAATTGTTGCATGTGAAGAAGTTGGCATAAAATGTGTGCAAAAAGGTGAAGGTTACGCCTATGTAGACGCCACTGCCGATTTGAAATGTTTTATTGAGTTTTTTAATGGCTAGAAAAATATGTACGAATATGACCTGCTCATGCATCATGAAGCAGGTTTTTTATTTGTTACGAAAAAATTTTCAAAATCTTGAACCATATTATAAAATGGAGCCACTATATAGATGAAAGTACTTATAAAATAGGATAGTTAGATACCCGAAGGTGACGATATGAACATGATTACGATGTATGTGGGTTACTAGCCAAAAAAAATCACTTCCTTGTTATTAAGGTAGTCATTTTTTTGATGTTATGAAAATTGACAAAAAGCAACTCATACGTTTATTATGCGAATGTGCCAAGCAATAGTTGTAAGCAGTGTGAATTAAGGCTATACTGTTGTTAGAATTTTATATACGTAAGGAGAGCGGGAGCCATGACAAAAAAAGCTGAGTCACTTGTAGATATTTTTAACCTGTTCAAACCCCTAGCACTAACAAAAGAGCAGCGTGCATTTTACCAGAAAACAGCGGCCGTAAGATGTGGAGAAGACGACGAATTTTATATAACATTACACGACTATATTAAAGAGTCTAAAACACCTGCACGGTTACTAGTCGTAGGGCATTCCGGTTGCGGCAAATCTACAGAACTGCAAATGTTAATGGCAGAGTTAGCCACCAGCAAAATATCCAGTATTCATATAAACGCAATGGACGATTTGCATTTATACAACTTTACCTATATCGACTTGCTTATATTGGTTGTTGACAAAACAGTAAACTATGCAATTGATAATAACCTACAAATTAATGAGCATCTCTTATCAGCTTTCCGATTAGCATTGGGTACGCGTGTTACAAACGATTATTTTAAAGACTATGACGAAGCAGGTGGTGAAGCTTCAATAGGTGTGGCCGCAAAAGTACCTTTCTTTGTAGAGGGATCGGCAAAAATTTCAGCTTCTCTTAGAATGTCCTCCGGGTTTAATGATGAGATTAGGCAAGAAATAAAGCCAAAAGCGTCTGAAATTATTAATGCACTTAATGCGTTTATTGAAAGCTTGGAAGAGCAGGCCTCCCAGCCGATTGTAGTAGTAATTGATGGGTTGGAAAAGTGTATACATGAGTGTGTTCGCCGTTTGCTTGTGGAAGATAGTGCCACACTGTCAAATATTAAAGCACACCTTGTTATATCCTGCCCTATTGCAGTTTACCGCTCTGCAGATGCCAATACGTTAAAAAGTCATTTTCCTACCACTTTTGATATGCCTATGCTAAAAGTACATGAAAAGGATGGAGATCCTTATGCCAACGGGATTAACCTTATTCGGGAATTGATTCTTAAAAGGGCTGATGAATCTTTTTTTGAAGATGGCGTATTGGAGACGATTATAAAGAAGTCTGGCGGTAGTTTTAGAGACACATGCTTTATTGTTAGCAATTGTGCATTTCATGCCAGGAAAAAAGAAACAATCGGCATGGAATCTGTAAACTTTGTGTTGAATAAATTTGCCACAGAGGTGTTTTTTAGAGTAAAGTCTGTTTACTATCCGAGGGCAAAGGAAATATACAGCGGTAATTTTGATGCGACACATGATTCAGATTTAGCCGAATTAATATATAGTGGCGCAGTTTTTGAATACAATGGTGAACGATGGGTTGATCTGCACCCGTTGCTTCGTGATTATATTAGCAGGAATGAAGGGATATTGGGATGATTACGCCCCCTCGGTTTAATGAACAGGAATTTGAAGAACTTTATGAGCGGTTGTTGTATCAACATGGCAATGCTTTTTTTTGCGTTACAATGGATACTCCCGCTTTTCATGTTGTGCTTGCGGAGAAAATGCGTGAGCGTTTTAATGCGGGAGAAGTGCAGATTATTGATTTTGGTAAGGTGGATGTGCGGTATTCGTCTATGTTGGTGCAGTCGCTAATCGAGGATGGCGTTAAGTATGTGTTTCTTGCCAATTTTCAATTGGCTAATGGGTATGATGTAGATGATGCTATGTTTTTTCAGGTACTTAATTTTAGCCGGGATGCTTTGGCGGAGTTGCCTGTTGTGTTGGTTTTTATGATGCCTATGTATTTTAGGGTGCAAATTGCACAGGGTGCGCCTGATTTTAATTCGTTTTTTGTTTATCGGGCGGATTTTGTTGGTGGGTTGGGGGATGTGGAACTTCCTGCAATAAATAGGAGTGAACCTTACAGCGAAGCTAATCGGCAGTTGTTGATATACTATGTAGAGAGATACAATAGCATGACTGAGTTTGAGAGCAGGCAAGTGTTTGATACGCTTACTATGATATTGGCATTGAATCATTCGATACGTATGTTATCAAGCATTGAACAAGCTAGGTTCTATGAAAATTTTCGCAATTTGTTGCCGCAGTATCAGGAAGAGCCTGATGTTAATCCAGATGATATTGCAAGGGTCTTTTATAGCCAAGGGGACTATGATATTGCGCGAGAATGGCATTTGAAAAATTTGTTCATATTGGAAGAAACGCTGGACAAAGACCATCCCGAAATAGCAAATACCTACTCTAATATTGCATTAATCTACGAACGACAGCGTGACTACGATAGTGCACTGGATTGGTATAATAAAGCTCTGGCAATTTATGAAGAGTTAGACGAAGAGTCCATAAGCACTGCTGTGTTTTATAGCAACATTGCACAGCTTCACAACGGTCAGGGTGATTATGATAATGCGTTGAAATTACACTTCAAGGCTTTAGCTATATTTGAGGAGTTACTAAGCAAAGAACACCCCTATATTCCTATCTCCTACAATGAGGTTGCAGGAGTCTATGCTCACAAAAACAATTTTCCAAAGGCATTGGAATGGTACGACAAGGCTTTAACCAACCATAAAAATATACAAGGTGAAGAGCACCCCAATACAGCAACGTGCCATAGTAATATCGCATGGGTGTGTTGTCGGCAAGGTGACTATAACAGAGCACTTGAGTTATATCTAAAAAGCTACATGATTTTCCTTAAAAAATTAGGCAACTCTCATCACGATACGTATAATGCAAGAAGGGGTATGGAACTAGCTTACCAAGCCGCCGCCCTCCCCGAACCATTCGAAGAGTGGCTAGATAAAAACCTAAACCCCAAAACAGGAGATTGAAACGTGAGATTAAACCAATCACACGTTCCATATCTCCTATTTTTATAGGAGTGTCCATATTGCGTCGTTAATTCCCCTCCAGGGAGGGGTGGCGCGAATGCGCCAGGGTGGTTAGGTTACGTATTAGGTAAAGTTATTGCAAAATCGTAGCTACCACCCCGCCCTGCGGGCACCCCTCCGAAGGAGGGGAATTTAATCAACGCAAATTGCTATCCCTATTTTTTATTTTACACTTGACAAGCGCATGCTACATGTGTAATATGCATGTTACCGCAGTAGCCTCAGATGCAAGTCAGAGTTATTGCAAAGGGAAATCAATTGGTAAGAGATTCTTACCAATTGATTTCCTTTCACAAGTAAAAAAACAACAGGAGGCCCCAAATGCAACAAAAAATATCCGACTCAGAACTAGAAGTAATGCGAATCCTATGGCGGGAAGCCCGCCCCCTATCCTTTACAGAAATCCGCAAAGAACTAGAAACCACAACAGACTGGAAAAAGTCCACAATGCAAACACTACTTACCCGCCTGCGGGACAAAGGCATAGTCCGCACGCACGAGCATTACGTAACCCTATACACCGCAAACATAACCGAAGAAGAACACGTTCAAGAAGAAGGCCAAAACTTCCTAAACAAACTCTTCGGCGGCAGTGCAAAAAATTTACTTGCAGCCCTACACCGTGGCGGCAAACTAAACCAAAACGACGTAGACGACTTAAGAGATTTTTTCAACATGGAGGATAACGACCAATGAACATCCCAGCATTCCTAAGCGAATTTGTACGCACAATTATAATAATGTCAATATCTGGCGGTGCTATTGCGTTACTGCTTTTTGCACTGCGACCGCTTGTACGCCACAAACTGCCAAAGCTCTCGCAATATTTTTTCTGGAGTGTGGTGCTTTTTGCGTTTTTAGTTCCTATTTCGCAAATTGTAGTATTGCCGGAACTCCTACAAACCGCAAATATCACACCAACACCAATCTCCACAATAGTAGACCGCAACATAATTTCTGTTGCGGAAGAAAACCAACGGCTAACTTCGCAGCCATTTGTTCCACCGCCGCATTTGCTAGCCCCCCCTGTAGCCACAACACCAGCGGTTGTACATTTCCCGCAAGCGGCAGAGGCTCCGGCTGCCAGCCCCTTGGCACGCGCCACAACAATATTTATGTTCGTATACCCGTGGGTTGTACTTCTGGTGCTTGCCTACAACTTAGTTGGCTACACCATATTTGTGCGCAAATTACGCCGCAGCTATTTCCGCCCATATCAGGA
>Ga0131853_10012532_pt1 | contig 15541 bp, 19 predicted proteins | sample TergutLab28metaG_FD_92764 | JGI IMG/M metagenome (GOLD analysis project Ga0131853, IMG submission 92764) | Labiotermes labralis P1 segment gut microbial communities from Petit-Saut dam, French Guiana - Lab288 P1 (version 2) (version 2) | ecosystem: Host-associated > Arthropoda: Insects >...
CGTGTTGTTCTACCTACTACCACCTCCGAGTACAATTTATCCCTACCTCCACTTATCTGCGCCAACTTACTGACGGTTTGGCCATGAGTTTTCCTCTCCGGAACGCAAGATGGCTCCGCTATGTAGTTCTGTGCTCTGCTCCTACCTACTTCCCGTTTCTCTTTGGTGTTGGCCACCTGCCTTTCCAAATCTATTACCTTCCTAGCATTGTTTTCATTAATGTCTATTATCTTAGTAAATAATTACCTTATATTATTGACAGTGTCAAATATAATATTCTTCAATTCTTTCTTAATGTTTCCACTGCTTCCTGTGGTAGACACTATTATGTTTAGAGCGTTTTCTATACCCTCGTTCACGTCGTCCGCAATCTTGGCTTCGTATATTCATGCGTACTTACATTCATACACATTAACATACGCATACATAACTACTAACATGCATATGCATATATAAACTACATATATCTATACATACTCATGTACATATGTTTATACATACATACATACATACGCACACACATATATAGTTACATAAACAATTACATACATATACACATTCATACATACTTTCATAAATATGTACAAGCATACAATTTAATTTTATTCTAACATTCATACAAACATTCATACCTACATACACACACTTATACAAAATAGTATACGTAATTAATCCAAACATACACATACAAATATACATATTCTAACATAATTAATTACACACAAACATTATTATTATATATACATTGATTCATACATACTAACATATATATAATTATGCATACACACATACATACAACCATACATATATTCACAAATTACACAAATACGTTCATACACACATATATGAATACATACATCATACATATATATATACACACACGTACATATTTACATAAACACAGATATACATGAATGCATATATACATATATACATGTATGCAAACATACATATATACACGCATCACTGCATATATGCATACATACCCACATTAATACATAAATATATAAATACTTATATTCATAGATTCATGCACACGTATATACATACATACAAATTCATATATATGCATACATAATTAAAGTATATATGTACGCACATAAATTCATACAAGCCTACACGCATACATGCACACGTTCGTCATACATAAATGCATACATATATACATAATGCTATACACACATACGTACATGCATTCACACAAACATGCAAACGTAAAACATATTTCGTACATGCTTATATTGCATACATAAATATCGACATAGAAATATGCATAAATGCAAAACTACATACATACAGATTTAAATTTTTAAACGAATAAATGCAAATATACGTACATGTATACATACACCTATACATACATACTTATATACTAACATACATAAATACCTTCACAAATTCAAACATGCATGCATGAATTATGTATACATACATGCATGCATACATATATACATACATGCGTACATATACACATACAATCTTACATACATATATACTTACGTACATACATATATACACATAAATTCATATATGTATACATACATTCATAAAAACATACACGTATACATACATACATATTACATACATACAAAAATAAATTCACACATACGTACATAGTTAGAAAAAGCTATGTGCATTTACGCTTTATTGCATAATAACGTACACATATAAAATTTTATATGCATACATGCATAAATACATATAGACATACATCACAATAAAAATTCCTACATAATAGCATTCGTACACTCTTACATAAAATCGTACAGACCTAAAAGCATACAAAAATAAAGAAACATACATAATTACGCACACACTTAAATTCATTCATATTTACATGCTTACAGGCATACATGCGCACATATATACGTACATATATTCATGGAAACACACATGCAAAATTGCATAGTACTTATATTCGTGCATACACAATTTCTTACACGCATCTATATATATATATGCATAAATAAATATATTTAAACATTCATACATAATATACACAAATATTCAAAAATTGATACTTAAATTCATGCATGTATACATACATTCATGCATATGTACATACATACATGCATACATAAATACATGCACAATTATATACATAAAAGAATAAATATATACAAACATATATATAATTTCGTAAATGTATAAATGAATACATACATAGATACATAAATTTATACATGCATATATGCATTCATACATACATACATACTTAGATATATACATTTATGCATACATACATACATACATACTTACTAACAAACACACATGTAATTTCATACATGTATCATGCATTCGTGCAAACATGTTAACATACATACATACATATTTACATAAATCCGTAATGTATACGTGCATATATACGAACACACAATATAAATATATACACACATTCGAAAACACATAGATACATATACGCATAAAATCACACATAGATAAATGAATTCATACGTTCATACAACCAAACATACATACGTAAAATTGTACACATATACATACACAGATACATACATGGTACATACATACACACAGACAAAATTACAACCTTGCATATATACAAATATATGTGTGTACATACAAAAACATGCATATATACACACATACATACAATAATATATATAGACATATATATGTACATGTTTTCTTACATGCACACATACATAGACGCATAAATAAATAAATGCATAATATATATGAACATATATACATACATGTATACAAACATACATTTACTTTTACGTACGTACATACTAACATATGTAAGTTCATAGATATTTACATAAATTCATACAAGCATAAACACATAAATGCGTACATATATTTACATGTACATACAAAAATTTACATAAATACATATAAACAAATTCATACACGAATTCATGCGCATCTACACATATGCATACATACATACGTACATACATATTTAAATTAATACATGCCTAAATTCATGCATACATACCTAATACAAATAAACATATAAACATACACATACATAATTACATATATATAAATATATAAATTCAAATATTTATACATGCCTACATGCGTACATACATACATTCACACATACATACTAATACATAAGTACACATTTACATACATATTTCCTTACATATATGCATATATACACGTATACATATATGTCAATACATACGTACTAACATACATACGTACGTACATACACTATAGCTACACACATATACATATATACACACAAAAAATTATCCATAATACATAGAGTCGTACTAACATACATACATACAAAAATACATACATACGTAATACATAATTTCTTACATGCATACACACATACAAAAATACACACACATATACTTGCGTACAATGTACTTGTACAAGTACGCACATAAATATATGCAAATATACATACAAACATACATATAAATATATATAGACACAATACATATAATACAACTTCATACATGCATACCTCCAGACATGCATAAATGCATACATACATACATACTTATATACATACATACATTCACAACATGCATACATGCATAATACATATATACATATATGCATACACAAATAGATAAATTCATATCTGCGTAAATACATAAACACATAATATTTTACATGCTTTAATGCATATATTCTTAAATGCGTACACACATAATACATATATAAATAAAACCTTCCATACATACATTCATACATACATTAATTGATAATTGCAAATAAGAATGCATACATTCAATATATATAACTAAATAAATTCATGCACAAATACAATCATATATTCACAAATAATTTCATAAATTCATACATGCACACATGCATAATTAAACAAAAAATATCATACGTACACACATACATACGTACCTACATTCATGAATCCAATCACACATACAAGCACACAAGCATACATATACCAGTGCATGCCTAATTACATACGTATATATCTACATACTAATACACATGCACTCTTGCATATATACATAAATATATACATTCATAAATTTATTCATGCCCACATACGTACATATGTACAACCAAATCTATATATATTTATTCATACTTGCACACTTGTATACATTCACACATGCATACATACATCAATAAATACATGAATCCATACTCACATAAATACTTATATGCATACCTTCATATAAACACACATACATACAGATATTCATAAATGAATATATGCATATATACATAAATACCTAAATTCATAAATACTCAATTCGTACACGCATACATACGTACTTACATACATACATAAATTCATACATCCACAAATACATCCCTACATAATTATAATCATTCAACATACAAACATAAATTCATACATGCATTCATGCAAACATACAATCATAAATTCATACTTACAAGGCTTGTATGCATAAATGATTTCAAGTATACGTACAAACAATCATAAATTCATATCTACATGCACATACATAAATTCACAATCCATATATACACACAAACATATATATATATAAATACATACATAAATAAATTCATAAAGCATAAATGCATTCATGCATACATGCATAAACATATATATATACATAATTTCTTACATGCATATATGCACTTATGCTTGCATACATACATACTTATATACATAAAAGATGCATACGTACATACATTCCTAGACACGTATATAATTACATGCATGCATTCATACATTAATTCTTATATGCAAACACACATATATTTACGCATTTAAACGTAAACGTATTCATACAGGCATACACGCATGTATGAATATATGCATATATACACATATAAATACGTACTTACATACGTACATTAATATATATATGCGTTTATAATAAATATACACCTCTAATCATACACACGTACATATATATACATACAAGTAAATACTTGCTTAAATACATAATTACATACGTACAAGTATACATACATATAAACATTCATGTATTCACAAGTATAAAAAATCAATTATACATAAACACGAGGAAATGTGCTTTCATATATTCATACAAAATTGCATATATATTTACATACTAATATACATAAATACATAAATACATATTAACATACATATATACTAATATACATACATACTAGCTAAAATACGCTAAATTGTATATAGAATTATCTATATATACATATATTCATACACAAATACATACAAACGTACACACAAAATATATAATGAACATATACATACAAACTTATATATATACAAAAATACATGCATGCATACATACATATATAGAAACACACTAATATTCACATATACATACATACATACTATTATACATTATACACACACGCATTCACACATTATAAAATACATATATACATTGAAAAAATTCATTCATTCTAACATACACTCATACATACACACTTATGTACACATAATACTAATGTAACACATACATCAATATATATACTAATACGCATATATACATATATATACACATACATACATACAAAATTACACACATAAATTTATATAAGTTTACGTGCATAAATGCTCCAAGCACATATTCATGAATTCGAACACAAATACATGAATTGATGCACACATAAATAAATACATACATGCTTGAAAACATACATATATTCTACATGCAAAGTTACATACATATATCCATACACACATACATTCATACATGCTAAATGCACAATAAATATTTACATAATTTCACAAACACGCATGAATATATATAAATATATATACAAAAGAATTCATTCATGGATCCAAAAATACATGCATTCATGTGTACACGCATACATACATAAATTCATAATTTAATGGATGCAAAGATGTATGCATATATACATAAAGACATACATATATACATACATAAATTCATATATATATTTATATGCATACACGCATGAATACAATCATATATAATACATATATAAATATATATACATAATTTCATACCTGCATAAATGCCTATATGCATTCATGAATATATAATACATGCACAAATACGTAAACATGTACACAGATCTATGCACATATTCCTACAAGCTTACACACAAATATAGTTTCATAAATGCATTCAGGCAAACATGCATATATATATACCTATATACATATGCAGGTATACGATTTCATAAAGGCTACATGCACACATGTATAAATGCATACATACATATATACATATGAACGTACATACTTACAAACATACATAAAAACATCAATTCATACATATATATACAAACATATACAATCATACATAGACATTTATACACAAACTTAAACACTTGCAAGTATAGATAGATACATACACTCATAGATAAATATATTGTTACATACTTAAAAACATACATGCATACATACACACACATACATATATACAAAAGGACATATATAAATATATGCATACAAATTTATATACTTACATACATACACACATACACACACATTCACATACATACATATATACATACACACGTACATACATACATATATATTTATATGCATACAAACATACATACATACATGCATACATACGTAAATAATTAAATTCATATATTCATATACATATATATACTACATAAGTTCATACACATATATATACGCACTAACACGCATATATACATACACAGATTCATATACAAATTCATAAATACACACACCCTAAAATACATAATTAAATACATGCATATACACTTATATATGTATACATACATGTGTACTTATTCAAGTACATAAATATATACATTTATGCATATATACGTACACACATAAAAACATTAATTATATAGATACATATAGGTACAAACTCACATACATACCCACATATATACATAAATACATACATATCTACACACATACATACATACGTACAAAACGCATACATATATATACATTACATATACATAATTACGTACACACAAACTTCCATGCATACATTCAAATATACATACATATATTCATTCATTCATACATATATATACACATATATACATACATACCCACATATATACATTCCTATATACATAAATATTTACATACATACACGCTAACTTACATACATGCATACATATATGAATACATATATATACATACACAAACTCTAAACTGCGTGGCCTTAGTCCGCACGCGAACTATACCGACAGAGCGGCCGCCGACGGTCGGCGAAGTTAGTACCAACTTTTGCGGGTAGAGGGCTGTCACGTGGTCAGCGAATCGGGTCCCCACAACCGATAATCTCTGTCTTCTAGACCTGGAGCCGCTACTTTTTTCATTCAAATAGCTCCTCAATTGAACTCACGAGGCTCACGAGTCTGAGTGGACCCCGCTCCAGGCCCACTAATACACAGAAAATCTGGTAGCGCCGGGGATCAAAACCGGGACCTCAGTATTTGTAGCCAGAAACTCTGACCATATATATGCATGCTTGCAAACACTCATTCATAATTTTGTGCATACATACATACACGTACATACATACATATATGTATATATACATACACACATACACATACATATTTAACACATACATACATGCATATGTACATATATAAACATACACACGAACGTATATACTTATGTACATATATACGTACATACCGGCATAATACCACACATACGTACGCACATATATTTACTTAATTACTCACATCCATTTGTGCATGCACACCTACATACCTACATAAATAACTACACATAATAATACTTTCTTACATACAAATGTATGTACATTCATACATTTATATATATGCATACATGCTAACATACATACCTACATAAATAAATTCATGCATGCCAAAATGCATACAAACACACATAAAATATAAATACATACGCGAATATGTACATATATACATTAATTCAAACATGCATTAATGCATACATAATTATTTATAAACATATTTACATGCGTATTATTATAGGTACATACATAAAATCATAAATGCATGCATGCGTACAATCTTGTGTACCAATATAATTACATGCTTACATAGATATATACTTACATTCATATATACATTCATACTCAAATACACACATAAATTTGTATACGCATATTACATACACACATAGTCACTCATACATAAATATACACATTTATAAATTCAAATTTCATACTGGCATGCATTTTTACATGCATACATATCTACACACGTACGTACGTCCATACATGCATACATTCATACATATATAAATACATACATACATACATACACATACACGCGCGTACAGTCATAAAAAATAATAACATACACACGTAAATATATACATGCGTACATAAAAACATATATTTACACATAATTGTACACGTACACACATACATTCACAAATATAAACATACATACATTCATACATACACACATATATACACACGTATATACTAACACATACAAACATGTACACATACTTACATACTTACATACATACATACAAACATACATACATTGTTACACACATACATATATCCATACTAACGTAAATAAAGAAATACGAACATATTTACATACATACATATATACATACAAACCACAGACATACATACATACATATATATAAAACAATACATAAAATGTATAAAACACGTACTTACTACGTACCTATATACGTACATACCTACATAAATATATTATGCTTACATTCATACTTACATACTAATAATCATACATTCAAACATATATAAATGCAAACTTACACAAATTCATACATACAAACGTACACATATACATACATACTTACATAAATACAATTATACGAATATTCACAATAACATAAACACAGACATAAAAACATATACATACATACCTACATAATTACATATATACATTCGTATATACTATGATGCACATATGAATGCATACATACAGAAACACATACATACATACTTACATAAATTCGCATAACCATACATCCATACCTGCATACATGCATACATTCATATATACATGCTTATATAATTTCATATAAGCATACATGCATACATGATACATACATTCATGCATACATATATTAATACATACATACGTAAACAAATACATACATACATAAATTCTTGTAAGCATGCATGCATACATGCTTTCGTGCATACATACTTATTTATATACATATTTACTTACTCCACTTTACAGATTCGTTCTTTAAAAGCTAACACTTTTGCAGCTGGTCAGGAAATTCCCCACATTTTGTGTAACCCGAAATATCATTACCACACTCACAAGCGTCCGCCACCTGTCTCTATCCTGAGCCAACCCTCTCCAGTCCATATACCCACACCCACCTCCTGGAGATCCATCATAATATTATAACCCATGTACGCCTAGGTCTCCCCAGTTGTCTCTTTTTCAGTTTCGCCACCAAGACCCTATACGCCCCTTCTCTTCCCCATACGCGCCAAATGTCCTTAAAATCTCATTCTTCTCGATTTTATCACCCGCACAATATTTGTTTAGGGATGCATATCAGAGAGCTCTTCGTTTTGCATTCTCCTCCATTCCACGTTTTTTCGTCCCACCTTGATCCAAATATTCTCCTCAACACCATGTTCTCTAACACCCTCAGCTTCCTTTCCTCTTTCAATAACAGTGACCAAGCTTCCCACCTCTACAAAAAACAGGCGAGGTATAGTTCTATATATTTTAAACTATAATTTCTTGGATAGCAACCTGGAAGACAAAGGATTCTGCACCGAATGAGAGCAAGCAATTCATGGCATCAGTCTACACTTTATTTCTTCCGGAATAATATTTTGGATTGTTAATATTGTTCCCAAATATTTAAAAAATTCCACACTCTCGAAGGTATTATTATCAATCCTCACACTGTGATTTTGTCCTGCATTCTGATCTCGAGACATGACCATGTACTTAGTTTTATCAACACTTACTTTCAGTCGAATCACCCTAGTAGCAGCTACTAAAGTTTCTGCGTTTCTTTAAACAATTTATACCTCCTCTCAGTATATTAACATCATCGGCATAAGCCAGCAGCTGGTGTATACCATTTAGTTTCAAGCCATCCCTGTTTACCTGAACCTTCCTAATGGCATACTCTAAAGCAAAGTTAAAAGGCAGTGGTGATAGAGCGTCTCCATGTTTCAAATCGTTCCTAATAGGGAACCTGTCAGACACAGTCTTGCGTACCCGGACTCTCCTATATGTTTCAGTCAGACTCATCTTTATTAACCTTACAAGTTTCTTAGGGATACCAAACTCAATGAGAATCTTGTATAAAACCTCCCTCCTAACTGAATCACAAGCTTTCTTGAAATCTATGAAAAGCTGATGGACTTCTTCATTATACTCCCATTTTTTCTCAAGTATTTGGCGAATGCAGAATATATGATCAATTAAAGACTTTTGCATCCAAAACCACATTGGTGATCACCGATAATTTCCTTCGCATATGGAGTTAACCTTGGGAGCAAGATGTTAGATAAAATTTTGTTAGTACTTGGCAAAAGTGAAATAACCCTATATTTATTACAATCTGTTTTATCTCCCTTCTTAGGAATAGGTACTATGATCGACTCCTTCCATTCTTCAGGTTATTTCACCTTCTTCCAAATACAAGTGATAATCTTATGAATCTCCCCGCAAATTTTTCTACCTCTTGCTTTAATCAGTTCTGCCGGTATTTCATCAATACCTGGCAATTTGTGGTTTTTTTAACTTACCGACACTTCCTCAACCTACCCACAATACCATGGGAGTCTGCAACCAGGTAACCTTTCTCATCCTTTACTATATTATATCTAGGCTGGTACCCCTTCTTAAAGTCATTGATGCCCCTATACAAGTCCCTAATGTTGTGAATCTTCCTGTTAGCTTCAAGGTCCTCAATTTCAGCTCCCAATTATTCCTATTTGTACTCCTGAAACGTCTGCTAACTTCACGTTTTACACTGTTCAGTTTACCTACAGTTTTTTGGCATGTATCTTGTATCCTCTGCATTTTTACCTGCTTCCTTTGATCCAAAAACCTAAACGTTCTTCATCAAACCAGGGTTTATTCTACTTTCATTCCTGCATACATAGAATCCATTTTGCTGCGGTTTGGATATTATGTTTAATGTTCCCCCAAATCCCACTTACATCCTCGTCCCCGTTATAGATTTCGAAACCCGCAAACCTACTTGTAATTACAATCTGATTCTGTTTCCTAAACTTCACCTCATTTAGCTTACTCAGGTTAAATCTGTGCCTGTCTAACCTCTGTGCCGCCTGTTTGCCCACTGCTAATCTCTCCCTTAACTTTGCAATGACCAGGTAATGATCTGTATCACACTCAGCTCCCCTGAAACTTCGCACATCCAGTACACTAGATTACCACCTCCTATCGTTCAATACGTGGTCAATCTGATTGTGAGTCTTACCATCAGTGGAGGTCCATGCTTATTTCGGAATATTCCAGTGACGGAACATCCTGCTCTTAACAACCACATTTTTCGATGTGGCAAAATATACTATTCTAATACCATTATCATTACTAAATTTATGGAAACTCTCCTGCCCAATCATTGGCTTCAAAATATACTCTCTACCCACTTGTGCGTTAAAATCTCCTAGTAAAATTTTCGTATGATACTTCGCGAAGAGTTCGAACTCCTCCTCTAATTCCTTATAAAAACAAACTTTCAACATCTCACTTTTTTCCTCACTAGGTGGAAACACATTTACAACAATGTTATGAAGCCAGCGACATCTCAGCTCTATATACGTGAAACTATCGCGAACAAAATTATTCCATTCACTGCTGATACTAATCTATGGTGCACAATAGGCGTAGAAGCATACATACTTATATTAATAGTGATTTACATACTTACAAACGTACATAGGTTCATAAATGCATTTATGCATGCATGCATACATAAGTACATATTTATCTACATAAATTCATACAGGCATACATGCATACATAAATAGATATATATATACATAAATTCATACAGGCATACATGCACACATGAATACTGGTAGACATACACTCATAAGTAGGTATTTATATAAACAAATACATAATACAGAAATAAATACATAAATGCATACATAAATACATTCAAACATACATTCATACACAGATACATATACACATACATACATACACTCTTTCATGTGTACATATATAATACATAAATAATATACAAATATACTTACATTCATATATTCAAACATATTTACATACATATATACATTCATCCATACTAATATACACACATACATACAAACATACTTACTGAAATAAATACATATATAAACACATACTAGCATACATATTTGCATACGTAATTACACGCATACGTACATTCATACTTACAATCATACAGTCTAAAATACATACATACATACAAAAGTTTTTCAATATATAGATATAAAAAAATGACATACATATATATAAACATACATAAATACTTATATACGTACATGCATATACACATATATACATACATTTATACACACTCACATACATTCGTTCATACATACATAAGTATATTCCTACATTCCTTACATTCATATATATACTTACATATATAAACATTTTCACACACACATATACACATAGTAACCACATATATACGTATATACGTATTTATATCCATACATATTTATATATATATACATACATACTGACATACATACATATATTTGTGTTTATATATATAAAAATATAATAATATACATACATACACACATACGTACCTACATATATACACACATACATACATGGATACATACTTACATACACACAGACATACAGACGTACATAAATATGAATATATATACATATACATACATATCTACATACATTTATAAATATATAAATACATATATACACACAAACATACGTATGTACATAATTACATAGATCCATACTTAAATACACACGTACTTACATAGTCATATACATAGACACACACATCAGATATATATACATACGTACTAATTTTAATACGTACATACATAAATTCGTACAGGATTACATGCATACATGCAAACATACGTAAATACGTATAAATATTTATACACGCATACATAATTATATACGTGTAATCATACATACTTATATACATTCATAAAATCATATATGATTACGTACATACGTGAATACATACATGCATACGTTCGTACAAATATGCATATACACACACATACCTACATACTAAAGAACATATTCATACATGCAAAAATGCTATATATATATTTACATACGCATTTATAAGTATACTTATATACATATATACCTAAATTCATACATGCAAGCATGTATATGTACATACATACATACATATATTTATACACTTACTTATATACATACAACAATACATACATAAATTCTTGTATGGGTACTTATGTACATACAAAAGTACACGCATGCATTCACACATACATACACATTACATACTAATATGCACACATGAATACATACATACATAAATTCATATAGACATATTTGCATACACACATACATCAATACATAAAAAACTCTTTGCCTTATTCCGCACGCGAACTATACCGATAGAGCGGCCGACGCCGGTCGGCGAATTTAGTGCGAACATATGCGGATAGAGTGGTGTCACGTGGTCAGCGCAACGGGTACCAACAACCGTTAATCTCTGTTTTCTAGACCTGCAGCCGCTACATTTTTTTCATTCAAGTAGCTCTTCATTAACATCAAGAAGCCCACGAAGCTGAGTGTACCCCGTTTCAGACCCACTACTACTCAGAAAATCTGGTAGCGCTTGGAATCGAACACAGGACTCTGTATCTGTACCCAGAAACTCTGACCACCAGGCCACAGAGGCGGTCATATATCATTATATACATAAAATAACAAAATCGTTTATGCTAAAATTTTATATGCATACATAAATACATAAATTCTTATATACTTGCATACATAAAAGCTTATATAAATTCATACATGCATTAATACATATACACACATACATAATTACAAACTTGCACAAATTAATACATGCTTAAAGATATACGTGTACATGCAAACGTTTTACATATATTATTTATGTACATAACATACATTCGAACATACAAGCATATATGCATATATACATACACATATAAATTCAAACATGCATACATACATACACACGCACATACATACACATATGTATATATATACATAAAAAAATACGTATATCCATAAATTCATATATGCCAACATGCGTACATGAAAATATATATATATATATATACACAATACATACATACATATCTTTAATCACGCATACGTAAATACGTTCATATATAAATAAATTCATACATGCTTACATATACACATATATACATACATAGTACAAATATACTTACATAAATACACACCTCCAAATATAAGAATATAATTGCATAAATGCAAACATACCTACATATTTACATACATAATCACATACAAATATAAATTCGTACATGCAGGCATGCATACGTACATACATATATGGGACATACTTACATATATATTTATATACATACACATCTACATGTATATAAATAAGTATATGCAACCATTCATATATAAACACACATGCACACATGTATACATACTACATAGAAAGATAAAAAATTCATATAAGCAAACGTGTATACAATCACAAAATAATACATACGTTCATACATAGAATTGTATGTGCATAATACATACAAACATAAATAAATAAATGTTTACATATTTGCCTACATTAATGCTAACATAAATTTACATATGCACACATAAAACACCCACACATACATTATTACATGCATTCATAAATTTATTTATGCATACTTTCTTACATGAATACACGCACAAATATTTGCACACACACATATATTCCTAAAAGTATACATGAATGTATGAATACATACATATCAACCAAAATTCACATATATATAAAATCATACTTGTGTAAATATATATATATATATATATTCATTCACACAAATTATACATATATCCATTCACACATACATACATGCATACATACATACATACACACATACATACATACATACATACAAGAATTCATACATACATAGATACGAATGATCATATATATATAATTTTTGACATTCAAATGGACACATTAGCATATTTGCGTAAATAATAACATACATACATAAATTCATGCACGCATACATACATACATAAATTCATAAATGCATACATGCTTACATACAAACATGTTAACATATATATATTCATAATTTCATACATACATTCACACATTCACACATACATGCATATATATATATATAGGGTGTTTCAGGACTTTAGGGCATAACTGCAGGAGGTGATTTCCTAGGTCTTTGTGATAAAAAAGTTCATATAAACATGTGTCCGATTTTGGACGGTTACGGAGTTACGACCGTTTGAATCTCGGAATAGAAGGTAACGATTACTGAACATAAACGGAACAAAATAATGAACCAGCATAATACATGATACATTTAAAGTACGAATGTAAAGTTAACTTCGTGAAATTAATTTTCATTTGAATTTATCGGTGCTTAAAGCTGATTTTCGAAAATGCCACCGCCGGCCGCAACACAGGCTGCCGCTCGGTTGTGAACCGCGCGGGTAGCACTTAGCACCCCACCTTTCCCCGCAC
>Ga0131853_10012533_pt1 | contig 15541 bp, 15 predicted proteins | sample TergutLab28metaG_FD_92764 | JGI IMG/M metagenome (GOLD analysis project Ga0131853, IMG submission 92764) | Labiotermes labralis P1 segment gut microbial communities from Petit-Saut dam, French Guiana - Lab288 P1 (version 2) (version 2) | ecosystem: Host-associated > Arthropoda: Insects >...
ACCACTCGCCAAAATGCTTTTTAAATGCGCGGTCAAATTCAGCATGCATCCCTGCTTTTACAAAGAAATTAACGCAACGTGGTTCGATGGAGGTGCTTCTCATTAGCATATTTTGGATTTCAGGATATTCATTTAAAAACAGATACTCACCTGCGGTAATATGCCCGTGATCTGCTGTGACAATTAACAATGTATCCTCAAGCTGTTCATTCAACTCAGCAGTTTTTTGATCTAAATAATTGATTAACACCGTGACTTTCTCAGCTTTCGTTCCGATGTTGTGCATTAAATTGTCAGGCTCAATACTGTATGCATAGATAAATTTTCGCTCATCTTTTGCACACAAAGTTGTTAATTTTTCAAACAGCAGATCGAGGTTGTTCAAATCATAATTAACTAGATTGATGAATTTTTTTGAATCACTCTCAACTGCTCCGGCAATCGCATCATTTTCAAAGGGTGAAATCCAATACCCTTTTGCATGTCCTGATTGATTAACTCTGTCGATAATCGTTCTAAGTGGCAACTCAGTTTGAGCTAGGTGATTGGCGACTGCTTGCTCAGCTGGAGTTCCTTTGATCGTATTAAGAAATGTCGTAACAACTTGATCAACAGATTCAAAGTATAGATCCCAACCAAGCCAGCCATGTTCCGCTGGAGTCATGCCTGTTAGAAGCGAAGTTGTCGCAGCTGTGGTGGTTGGCGGAAAGACGGATGTGATATTTTCTGCTTGGTGTTGACGCAAAAATGAATCAGCTGACAGATGCTGTTGTAACAAATTCGAACCTAAACCATCAAAAACGAGTAGGATGACATTTTTATAATTTTTTTCCAAGGCTTGATCGACTGCTTTTAAAGTTGGATGTCCTGTTGAGAGTCCGTAGTGTTTTAAAATTGAATTGCTCAAATTAACAGAGCAGTTTTGATAATTAGGTTGAATCGTTTTCATATAGCCAATTCCTTTCTTCAATCCGACTGTTTACCTGTAGAAATAGTCTGTTTTAGCTCGCTTATTCGATCCCCTACCCCTTCATTGGTAATGCCACTATTCTGATGCGAAAAAATCACTGTACCTAACAATAAGATCAACACCATCGCTTATGACATGAACACCCACGTCGCGAGCAAAAAATGAATGTGCGTCAATCGCATCGAGAACCTCAAGCAACTCCCCATCTGCCGGGCGTTCATACGAATCGGTAACCACCGCATAGCGCGGACGAATTGCCTCAACAAATTCACTGCTTCGGCTCATATAACGACCATGTCGCGGCACTTTGAGAAAATCAAAGTCGATACGCTGCATTTCCTCGTTCTCCAACACCTCTCTCATACGCCTTGACTGGGCATCACCTGTAAACAGAAAAGCATTCTCGCCATGAACAATACTGATGACAATGGAAAAATTGTTAGCTCGCGGCCCCTCTTGGTTACCATCATCTTGCAGATCGTCATCATCACTGGCACTACCGAATGCGAAGTAGGGAATTTGCGCAGGATCGATAACAAAGACCGCATGATCAAGCGTAAAGCGGAGCGGTTCTGTCAGAATTACTGGCGTGAGATTCGCATCAGCCATTGCTCGCTGTAAGTTAGCAATATGTCGAGACTCGCGGCTATAATTCGGCACAACGACTGTCTGGACATCAATCGCATCAACAATATGATGCGCGCCACCAACATGATCACGATCAAAATGGGTAATAACGAGGTAGTCGAGAGACGTGATATCTTGGCTACGTAAATAGTTGACGATAGCTTGACCATGCCTATTTTCGCCCGTATCGATCATAACAGCATGATTTTGAGTCGTGATTAGGACAGAATCCGCACGCCTAAGACCGAAAACGATAACTTCCATTTCTCCGTGATCAATGTCTTCCTGCCCACTAGTACAACCCAAAAATAACAAGCACGAAAGTAACATTGCAAACTGTTTTAGAAAGATATTTTTTCCTCGTTTATTCTCCATAACCTACACTCCTTTCATTCTGTCATTTGATTAGGCAATTGCGAAATTAGTCAGCTTACACCAAAACAACTCAAAACCCGGATTTTATACTCGTTTGGGTCGTTTTAGATGCCTTTTAAGGGAGAAAACGACTCAAATATTGATTTTCGGACTGAATTGAGTTGTTTTAGATAACTTTCGGACTGAAAATCGACTCGAAATCTGATTTTTCTGTGAAATTAGGTCGTTTTCTGAAATAGTAAACTTAATTTTCGCAATTATCTACGATGACAAGCCGTTGCGCAAAGTTATACCCTAGCTTAACCCAGCTTTAATTAAATTAATGCACCTCGTCACGCCTACTAAGTCATTTTTCCCAACATAAAACAAAATATCAAGGACAGGCACCAATTTTTGTCGAATCGCGATCTTAGCCTTTAAATTCAAAGAGCTTCCATAAGCCTTGATGGCATAATCTCGAACGATTCTATCTGCCAAACTGATAAAATCCTTTGACCGGTCATACAAACCTGCATCTCCGAAATCGATAACACCAAGCTCATCATCATTAGTGAGCAAAATATTATTATAAGTCAAATCTCCGTGACAAAACACCAATTCCTCACCGAGGTTAAGCATTTCATCCGACATCGTTTGCATAAACAAATCATCAATCAACTGAATCTCACGAGCATCAAAATAGAGCTCCAACGTAGGTAAAGCCATCTTATACTTCGCTTGATATTCGGCTATCTCATCTTTAATTGACATCATATAAGGGTGAATCGGTGGCTCAAGCGCATGTAATTGCTTTAAAAACAAACCAAGCTCAGTTCCGATTCTTTTCTTAGTTTCCATATCAAACCATGAAATGCGTTCCTGATTGATCGAATAACCAGCAACACCAAAAAAACCGATATAATCATGATGAATCGTTGACCAATTAAGAATTGGCGTATTGACAGCGAACTTGTGTTGCTTAATTAATTCAAGCGCGCTAACCTCATAGAAAAAGCTTTGTTTGTCCTCATCAGTTCTTGGAAACTTGAAGACTATTTCACCATCATCTATGACATACGTTCTGCTGGTCCAACCTATCTCATCTACCTTTATTCTTGTAGGGTCTGTGATGCGTGTTATTTTCTGGACAATATTCAGTTCATCTTGCAGTGACATGCTTTTACCTCGTTTCAATTCAAAAAACCAAAATTGGAGAGATGGTTAGAGCCAATTGTAACATAAACGAAGGAAAAGTTAAATGATTTCCAGACTAACTTTTGCCAATTTGACAAAAATTACAAATGCAACTTAACTAAGCATCAAGATGAACGATTTTAAATACTCCAATCTGAATTCTCATCGACAAAATAACTTGACAAAAATGAGTCGCTTATTGTAAAATACTAGCTATTACAAGCTGGCAAACCCAGTAAAGTCAAATAGAGGTGAGGTCAAACTATGGAAAAAAGAGATTTAGCTGTAGAGATAAATGATCCAAAGTTTTCAGGAACAGAAACGTATACTGCTGATTTAAAAGTAGGTGACAAAGTAACAATAGACACAAGAGGGAATGTTTTTGATTATACGCTTGTTGATGAAGCAGGAACTGAACTAGTTTCAGTTAATATAAATGGTTTTATTGGTACGGATATCAACGAAGATGGCAAATATACCATGACAGTCTCAGGTAAAGGTGAATTCAAACTGACTTGGGGCAATGTTGATAATTCCCTTGAAATCCTCGAAAAATAATTTTAATCAGGATGACGAATCGTTGTCAAGCACCAATCGATTAAAAAATCGCTTTGAGCATTGCGAATAGCAAAACTTTCAAAGCGATTTTTCATTTGGTCTCAAACCTGCCTTTAAAACAAGATTCTTAACCCTTTCAATCCATATCCAATACCCAAATACAAGATATGCCTTTTAAGCGAAACAGGACATTCCGTCACATCATCATTCACTTCATATTTGCCACCTTCCCCAACGAGCAAGCTTTGTGACATCTGATCAGCAATCGCTTGTTGCGCAATGTCATGAAACGCTGGCGAATCGATAATCAATACGGATTCTGTATCGCTGCGAATGCTTCTTTCATTCAGATTAAAAGAACCGATCGCCGTCAAACGACCGTCAAAAAGATAAGTTTTGCTATGAATTGAAGCCTGTGTCGACTGAAATTCGTAAATAGAAATGCCTGCCACGCGGATTTTTTCTCGATCTGCATAGTAAGCTGAGAAAGCCGGGAGATTTGCTGTGGAGGCAAGTGAATTCGTTAACAAGGTGACATCTTTTCCTTCAACAGCTTGGGCAAATAAATCAAGATGGGGCTTTGTTAAGGCAATGTATGGTGACTGCGCAACAATGACATCACTATGCTTGGTCATCATCATGAGCTGGTAAGCCACTCTACTTTCTTTTTTAGTCTCATGGAGCGGATCTGTTAAAAGTGTAATCTGGTTAACACCTGTCGTTTGCGCTTTGTAATCAAACGTTTCCTCTGCGATCGTCGCCACATAATCTAAATATACATGAACATACCGCTCATGTAATGCCTCCCATTCGTCACTACGCTTCTTGATCTCATGCAACGACACCTGCTCTGAGTCGATCTTCGTTTCGAAATAACCCTTAACCTCAGCAATACTCCCGCTAAACGCCACATCCGTGTTATAAACCAAAACCTCCCTATCAAAGGAAAATTTGGCATCAGCACTTTCTGGATCAAAGTACTTGTCACCAATATTACGCCCGCCTAAAAGCATAAAAGTCTCATCCACAATCATGTACTTATCGTGAAGATTTGCATTAAAATATTGGGGTCGAATTAGATTCAAAGGTTGCCAAAAATAAACATCAATATGCTCGTGAGCAGATAAAACTTCCAAATAATCCGACGACATTTGCCCCGACACTGCATTGTTTAACAAACGAACATCAACCCCGCGATCTGCACTAGAAAGCAATGCGCCTACTAGGATATCAGTCGTTATCCCATCATGAATAGAATAAGTAGTCAAAAAAATCTCATCTTTGGCATGATCAATTAAATTTAACCGCTGGAAAAAGGCATCCTCAGGCTCTTCCACTAGCATAACGCGCTCTGGAATCTCGTGCGCACCATAGAACTGCTCCATTGAAAACGATGCTTTGGTCAGCTCGCTAACATAAGCAGAGCCGACATAAGGTGCTAGCGCCAAAGAAAAGTAAATCACTGTACTAACCAGCACAAATAAAGCAGTCTCTTTAACATGCTTCCACTTCATCAAAATTCCTCCTTCTAGTTAGTATTCACTTTTGAGCACTTTATATGAAAAAAATGGCGAATTTTGTTGATAAATAAAACTTGAAAATTCACCTCTGCAGGGCATTGCCTGTAAACAGTCATTGCTTATAACTAGGCAAACAAAAAAGCATCATTTTAATCAAAACAATGCCATTTGTCCATATTTTGCTTCAAATTCACCCATATATGCAAAAGTTTCACCATGCAATAGTATCCCATGCTTCTCGCAAGTTCCTTCTACCATCTGCATCAACTTCTGATAATTAGGACTCCCACACTCGTATTTGTTTCCAAATGTGCGCATATACCGCTCTTTCATCCCAGGAAAAAACTGATCTAACTTCTCATAAAAATACTCGCGATTCCCTTCCCTTAACGTCATACCAATTCCAAAACAAATAATACCTTTGATTTTGGCTTCCACACAATAATCAAGCAAACCTTGCAAGTTTTCCTCAGTGTCAGTAATAAAAGGCAAGAACGGCCCTAACCAAACAACAGTCGGAATACCCGCGTCTCGCAATATCTTTAATGCCTCTACTCGCTCGGCAGTTGTAGAAACATTAGGTTCAAGAATCCGGCAAAGATTTTCATCAAAAGTAGTCAATGTCATCTGGACAACACATTTAGTTTTGGCATTAATCTTTTCCAGCAAATCTAAATCTCGCAAAACACGATCTGATTTTGTTAGAAGCGTAATTCCGAATCCCTGCCGTTCAACAACCTCCAAACACTGTCGCATATACCCAATTTTCTCCTCTAAATGAATATAAGGATCAGTCATTGCACCTGTAGAAATCATCGCTTGTTTTCTTCTTCTTTTTAATTGACTTTCCAAAATTTCAGGTGCATTTCGTTTAATTTCAATATCTTCGAAATCATGTTCCATTTGATAACACTTACTGCGACTGTCACAATAAATGCACCCATGGGTGCAACCACAATAAATATTCATGCCATTTTTCGGCGAGAGAATCGTTTTGTAATCAGCAAAATGCATCAGCTTTCCTCCTTGTAAAATGTCATTGAAATTTTCAAGATTTTTCAATATTATAACATTTTCTGGATGCTTTTGAAACAGCTAATACTCGAAAACTACTTACTCCTAGCCCGATATTCAAAAATATTTCTATTAAACATACGAACAGTCATTGTTGTGAATTAAATAAATCAGCTAATGTCGATCAGGATAAACCGAATCAATCATACGATTGATCACATCCGAAGCAGAACCACGATAAAAAGTATAAATTTCTTTCATGATCGATTCCTCCGACTCTGAATAGCTTGGAAGCACCTTCCCCTTGAAAGTAATGGTATTATAATAAGTCTTATCCATTGAACGCTTAGTTGTAATCTCTGACATACTCCCCCTCCTCTTTCTTTGATGAATAAACTTAGAAGTCGTTACTTTCATTATATGAAAGAGGGGAATTTCCCGTATGGGGATTGATCACATATGACAAAATTCCTCATTAACTAGTCCACTGATAATGTCTTGATTAACTCCAGAGGTAGTCCTGTATATTTTTCAATCATTTCAAATGACATCCTATCAGATAATAATTTCTTTGCCATCTCTATAGCTTTTTGTCGCTCCCCTTCCTTTTGACCCTCTTGGTGGCCCTCTTGCCACCCCTCAGCGCGTTCTTCCTCACGAATAGCCTGATATTCCAATTCTTGATCATATTGAAAATTAATCATCCTCGCTACCTCCTGATAATGTTGCTTCAAAAAATCTGACAAAACGCCCTCTTCAATACATAAATCAATACACATGCCAATAGCCTCATCTCGACTATAACCACACGCCATATGAATCCTAATCTGATCAATCAAATAAGAGTAGCCTTTCAAAGAGTCACACTTTTCAAGAATCTCATGACCAGACTGATAGTTCACATCAATAACCTCAACTACTAACTCCAAACTTGCTTCTTCATCATGGAAGTAAAAAGCATCTGATAATTTCAGCTGGGTCTCTTGCAGAGGTTTATCTCCATTGTACAGCACATACAACTTTGGCACTGGGATCTGATATAACTTTTTCTTGTACAATTCTTTCACTTGTACAAACCAAGCGTACAAAATATCAGTAACATAAGACAAAAACCTTAAAGGCAAATTCGGAGAAATCGTACTCTGGTGCTCGATCATAAATAACAATTGATCATCAATCGCAAATGCCAAATCATTGTATCTTCTTGTTAACGAATTATCTAAATCACACAAGATCACCTTTGTATCTCGAGGAAAATTTGATCCCGTGATAGCATTACACAACTCGATTGCTCGCTCTTTGTCTTCAAACAATTTTCGGATCAGGGTATCACGATATTGAACTTCACTCTTCTGCACCTTTTTCCCCTGCACCTCTTCATTTATTGATTCATTATTTTTTTCAGTCACTTACATCAGCTCCTATACCTTTTTCGATGTAGGAAAAATATCCCTACACTTAGATATACGAACAAACCATACAAAATCCTTTGTGAAAATCCCAAGAAAGTGTTTTCTTGATTGCTTTTAGCTAACTTTGACAAATCTTCTCGCAAAATCTGCCACTTTCATTCTATCAAATATAGCGATAATTTTCAACCCTAAAGCTAAAATCACCATCATTCCTGAAAGGCAATACGACCTCTCGTTCCATCAAATATACATCTAGCACCAAGCGGAATCGTTAAATTAGGCATGGTATGTCCCGCTGGCAGTCCATAAGCGATGATTTTCCCAGTCGGCAATAAAATATCTTTAATGGTTTTCATCACTTCACTTTCACCAACACCGCCAAAATCTCCTAGCATGATACCGATACAATCATGAACTTTCCCTGCATAAATAAGTTGCATAAGCAATCGATCAATCGAATAAGCTTCTTCATTAATCTCTTCTAAAAACAATATTTTTCCGGCTGTATCAATCTCATTAGATGTTCCGAGCGTTGAACAAACGATACTCAAATTCCCGCCAGTCATTATTCCCGCTACGCGCTCCATCTCACCATTCATAAAATTAACCCCTTTTAAAGTAAGTGGCACCCCTTCTAACGCTGTTTTAATCCATTTATTTGTGGTCAATTCATCATCTTCAAGCAGATCTTTAATCATCGGTCCATGGTAAGTTATCAAATTGTATTTTTGATTCAAATAAATGTGCATATACGTAATGTCGCTGTAACCGATAAATGGTTTTGGATACTTAGCAAAATTAAAATCCCTAATGTAAGGCAGGATTCGATTGCTTCCATAACCACCTCGCATATTAAGAATAGCACCAATCTCCTCATCAGCGAATAACATTTTCAAGTCAAACGCCCGCTCCTCATCACTATTCCCAGCTAGGTATCTATTTCGCTCAAAACAACTCGGCGCAATCAAAACCTCATACCCTAACGACTTCAAATAATCCTCACCTGCTAACAAGACATGACTATCCATCGGTCCTGCTAAAGCAACAATGCCAATTTTCTTACCTTCCTCAAATGGTGGCGGTTTAATCATCAACACCCACCCCCATCAACATGAGTACACTCATCACTTGAATCAAAATACCATAACGAATAGCCGCTTCATCTACATCAAACTTTCCATCATGAACTGATCCTGTGATGCCCTTCTCTTCGTTAGCAACACCTAAACGATTATAACTCGAAGGCCGCGCTTTGGCAAAATAAGCAAAATCTTCAACACCTAAACTCGGCTCTTTCAACACTTTAACCTTATCATCTCCCAAGATTCTCTCTGCCGACTCTCGAACGATATCCGTTACAATCTCATCATTAACCAACGCATCATAACCCACTTCGACTTGCAACGACACCTCTGCTCCAAATGCCTTTGCAACATGCGTCGCGACTTCAAAAATACGCCCTTTGAGCATTTTTCGCACATCATGATCAACCGTACGCAATGTGCCACGAAGCTTAACCTTGTTCGCAATGATATTATGAGCATCTCCACCTTGTATCACCCCAAAAGACAACACCGCTGCATCAAGTGGTGATGTGTTACGACTCACCAACGTTTGCAATGCTGTTACTATATAACTCGCAATCACAATCGCATCAACACCATCCTGAGGAGACGCACCATGAGCTGAATGGCCATAAATATCTAAAGTAATCGTATCACTAGACGCATAAGCATGATCGTATTTGACGCCAAAATTCCCAGCTGGCATTTTTGGACACACATGCATCCCTAACACATGAGAAATATGTGGCTCATCTAATACCCCTTCTTCGATCATTCGCTTAGCCCCACCAACAGTTTCCTCCGCTTGTTGGAAAAATAACTTTACACTCCCTGGCAAAACGGATCGAATTTGTTGCAAAACGTAAGCTGCGCCTAATTGAATAGCGGTATGAACATCGTGCCCACACGCATGCATTTTCCCAGGATAAACAGATTTATAATCATGATCATTTAATTCTTGAATCGGTAGCGCATCAATATCTGCTCGAAGACCAATATTTATTGCTTCGTCACAAGTCCCCTTAATGCACCCTACCACAGATGTTTGATTAATCCTTTGCCCAACTTTGATCCCCCACTCCATCAAATAAGCTTCAATCTTTGCCGCAGTCCGGAATTCTTCTAACCCCAACTCAGGATGACGATGAAGATCTCGCCTGATCTTTACAAACTTATTAAAATTTTCATCAACGATTTCACGAATTTTTCTCTCAAGTATAGCCACTTTTATCACCTCTACTCAAAATATATGATTTCAAATGAATAGAAATGAAGATTTGGTTCATACTGAGATATAACAATTTTGGGGGAGCGCACAATGAGTACATCAAATAACGAAGATATCAAAGAAATCATGCACATCAAACTAGAAACAACAAGAGCAATCTGTGATCGGATTACAGATTCGAATTTAACCCAGCTATCAAATGTTGCCAAAGCAGAATTTGCCGATATTATCGAACTGATTGCTGTTCTGATGTTGGAATATGCTGGCCAGTTCCCAGAAGAGTGGACAAGTGAAAAATTAGTTGACATTTATCACTACCGATTGCCTACACTCCTCAGTCCTGCTGAAAGAAACAATATCAAAGACATTTTAATGACATATGTTGATTTTGTTGGCAATGCACTTGAACTACCTAACTACAAAGAAATTCAAAAAAATCTTGCATCGTAAACCTTTCTACTCAACATAAAAAAGTGTGATCCTGAGGAAAACTCAATTCAGGCATCACACTTTTGTTTTTTATTAAACGCTGTTAAGGCATTCTAGCGGCAAAATCAATCTAACTTTTGTTCCTTTGCCTTCTTCACTTTCAATCTTCATCCCGTAGTCATCACCGTAAAAAAGCTTCACTCTTTGCTCAACATTAACAAGACCAAGACTCGTCGACATCTCATACATATCATCTTCCCGACTGGCATTGGCTAGCATCTGCTCAATTTGAGCCATTCTCTCTTTCGTAATTCCGATCCCATTATCAATGATCTCAATCACAAGTAAATGATCCATCTCACCGATCACAATTTGAATATTCCCTTCCCCTTCCTTTAGTTCAATCCCATGAATAAATGAATTTTCAACCAAAGGCTGAATCAGAAATGGCATAATTTGCGTTTCGAGCTGAGTCAATTCAACATCAAATTCGTATTGAATTTTATCCTTAAACCTCAGCTTTTGAATTTCCAAATACATCTTGGTAAACTCTAATTCTCTTGCGATCGTCACAAGCTGATCATGATTTTCCAAACTATTTCGTAACAGCTTACTTAACAATTTAACAGCCGTTTCAACTTCATCACCATCCGACATTCTTTTCGCATTCACACGTATCATTTCTAACGTATTATACAAAAAGTGCGGGTTTATTTGACTCGCTAACCGCTTAAACTCTGATTCCTTTTGCTTAACTTTCAAACGCTCATTATTTACTTTCTGCACATAAACTTCTTGAATGAGCTTCTCAATTTGATTCATCGTCTCATAAAGTTGCAAGTAAATATCATCGACCTCATCACCACTTTTGATCGGTGGTTTAAGGTCAAAATCACCTGTAGCTACCTGATTCATCGCTGATTTTAATTTATTAAGCCTTCTGTTAAACGTTTTGGTGAAAATGAAAATCAAGACGACTGTGAAAAAAACAGAACCACTAATAACGAAGAAAAAGTCGATCATCACGCTATTGATTCGTGCCGTTACAACCTCAACAGGGATGACCGTAATGATTTGCATATGACGCTCAACACGAGGTAAATCGATACTTCTAATATTAAACTCGAATTCGCCTTCATTAACAACCAAGTGTCGTGGAATATAAGCAATCTCGCCATCATACATTTCTTGCAACGTATACATAAGTGTTGAACTAGTAAACAATTCATTATTTTGGAGAATCAGACTTTCATAATTAAATAGAATAATCGACTCATAGGGAGAATTCGAAAAGACATCATTAAGTGCTTCCGAGTTGATATAAATGTTCAAAACCCCAAGATCGCCATGTGTTGGATGTTTGATCAACCGCGTTAAAATGAGATAATCATTCCCGCTGTTGTTTTCTGTTTTGATAGTCCAATCGATCCCACCGTTACGCTCCATAGCTAACTGAAACCACATTGTTTCGCGAACATCATCCGTTACGGGAGAAAAATTGCCAACTTGAAGCATCTTTGGATTAAAATGATAAAATCGAATGTGGCTAATTTCAGTATGCATATGAGTAAGTTCATTGAGAATTAAAGCGCGATCTCTTTCGACAAAAACAGCTGACAAATTCGAAAAAGGATAAGTTGCCAAATAAAGCACATCTTCATCTAAAGTAAGGATATCTGAGATCCGAACAACGCGCGAAAAGATGCTATCTAGGCGTTCTTCAATATGATTCATATTCGTCGTCGTTTCTTGCATGGCTTGATCAATAATAATCTGCCTAATGGTATAATTCAAATACAAACCAACAATTAAAACTGGAACAACAACAACGAGTGCATAGGTTAAAATCAATTTGTAGCGTACTTTTAAATGACTTAAATGTGCGATTCTTTTCTTTAATTTCATAACATTACCTCGACATTGATCACTGACTTAGATGTATTATACCACACAAAAACGTAAGACGGCCTAATCGAACAAAGTATTAAGGAAGTTTTCAACTGTGTATATTCGATGACTTCCCGCTGGAACCGCTAATATTAAATTGATATCAGGATTAGTTGGACGAATGTAAGCATCAAAAAATGAGATATCATTCAGTAAAATACCATAATCATTGACAAAGGCATCATTTGGAACATTGATATTTAAATCACGTATATTTTGGAAATGACCAACATCATTCATTGCCTCAAAATCAAATTCATAAGAAATAATCATGTCCAAATCGCCAACAGCCGTTAAGGTAACAAAAATCGGGATCGAATCTATATTTAGCCACAGATGTTGTGTGAAAATTTCATAATTCTCACGTTTCACCTCATCAAATAGTAACTGATCTAGCGCAACAGTCAATCCTGAAAGATTTAAATCAAAACCATCCTGATGTTCTGACGCCTCATCTGTCGCCAAAAAGTCCTCATGCTCCTGTCGCAACTGAGTTATCGTATGATAAAAACCATTAATTACAGCGACATTCAAATAAGTTTCTTTCTGGCTCATGAAGTTATTTACCAGATAAAATAAGATTAATATCCCCAGCGGAATACCGATAACCAGCTTTTTGTAATAAGCAAAAATATAAGCCAACTTTTCTTTTATATTCATATGCTGGGTCGCTTTTCTGAAACTTATGACACCATCTTTGGGTTTATATTTCGCCATTTCAAACGCCTACTTTCAAATCTAATTCTACATTTGCTCGCGATGTCCTTTAAGCAAACGATTATAAAAAAGCTTAGTGTGACAATCGCCATCAAGGACAACTGTCACACTAAACATCAAATTTCCTGAGTAGGAATTGGATTAATGGCCTAATTCATTACGCATTTCTTCCAAGCTACGTCCTTCCCATACTGCAAGTCTTTCTATTACTATTTGTGTCATTTCTTCATTAGCAACATCGATATTCAAATCTGCTAAACCTTGCATAACATGATCCCAAGCTGCATCAAAATCTTCTCGCGCAACTAGAATCGCTTGTGTAATGTATTGTTGTGTAAAGCTCTCTGCTTGTCCTGTGATCAAATGTAGTTGTGATCCAGTTGGAATCGGCAATGTCCACGCTTGTCCGTGTCTTGGAATTCCTAACTCATCTGGATGTGGGAACAAATCAACAAACACAGTCGCACCATATGCTGCTAATGTTGTACGTTGTGCATCCGTAAAATCAGCAATCATTTGATCAAAGTTATCTGGAGAAATTGGTTGTCCTGCTGAATCAAGTGACGCATTACCCCATGCAGGGAATGGATAAACATAACCACCAACACCAGTATCATAACTGAACTCAGGATTTCCATGACGATCCTCAGCAACATCTGGTAAGAACTCGCGCTCACCAGCAGCATTAAACTCCCAATGCACACCTTCAATACCCCAGTTCGTTAAAATTTGCGCTTCCTCAGAAGCAAACCAATTTAAGAAATCGAATGCTAAATCTGCATGTGGGCTATCTGCAGCAATTGAAATTCCCATTCCACCCATAAATCCAGAAACTCTTGTTGCAGCAACCGGTACTGTATCAGCATTTAGTGTTGGGCCAATCGGCATAAATTGTCTCCAACCTGCTTCAAAAACACCTTCTTCTATTTCTACTTCTACATCACGTAAAACTGTCTGTGCTTGCCCAATACTCCAGTTCTGATCTAAGATTCCTAGAACACGTCCAGAAGATAAATGTCCTAAATAATCTTCATGTGTCTGAGTAAATGAACTAACATAGATTAATCCTTCATTATGCAAGTCATTTAACCAACGGAAATACTCTCTAAATCCAGGATATAGATATTTAAGCATCGCTTCTCCAGTTTCCTCATCAATGATCCACTCACCATCATCTTGGAAACCTAAAGTAAATCCAGCAGGATTTCCAACAGTGATTAACCAACGCCAGTCACTTCCGAGTAACATTAATGGGATTGTTTCTTGCCCATCAATCTCTGGATGCGAATCTCTGTATGTTCTTAAAGCATCAGCAAATTCATCTAACGTATTAATTTCAGGGAAACCTAGATAACGCATAACATCCATTTGAATTTGAGCCGTTCCAGCAGTTTCAAAAACACCTGCATTAACTGGGTCTAATCCAACATGATAAATATGTGGGTTATCATAAGTTTGACGTAAGCGTCCTAATAAATCACCATATAATGCACGGATATTGTCTCCACGCTCTTCGATTAAATCATCTAAGCGAAGAACCGCACCTGCATCAACTAAGATATCAAGACTACCTTTAGCGAAGATTAAATCTGGAAAATCACCAGATGCAACCATTAAAGCAATATCCTGTGTTTCATCACCTTCCATTGGTGCTGACAATTCTAATCTAACACCTGTTTGTCTTGTGATCTCCTCAGCTACTGCGTTATCCCAGTTCGCATTGGCACTTCCATCAGCATTGAAGAATCTCAGCGTAACGACATCATCTCCATCGTCTCCACCAGCTCCGCCATTACCGTCGCCACAAGCAGTGATGACGAGTAACGTAAACGCTGCTACAAGTAGCATTAAAAATATGTTTCTTTTTTTCATTTTGACTTCCTCCTTGTAGTGACCTCATCAATTGAAAAATCGTGAGCACCACCAAATTCATAAAATATTTTATGACCTAAAGGCATAGGGAGAGAGCCATAGACTAACAGCTCAATTTTTCCATCCTCTTTTGTGGACTGGCTTACCACAGAATGATGAGTTTCGCTGCGAGCTCTATCGTCTTTGGCGTTAAACATGATATCTATTACCATGCCAACAAAGGAGGAACGTAGATAGCTCAACCTTAAAGTTTGGCTATGACCCTTTCCCTATGTCTTTAGATGTATTTTTCGTTCTACAAAAAGCTTTTCTTTCGTTTTAAAGCAAAACCTCTACCCCTTAACCGCTCCAATTGTCAAACCTGACACAAAATACTTTTGTAAAAATGGATATACCAACAAAATCGGCACCGTTGCTACAATTGTAATTGCCATTCGAATCGATACAGGACTTACTCGATTTGCCATTACCTCAGCACTTACTGGATTCAGAGGTGCTTGCGTAACTTGAGCACTAGCTAATATTTGCATCAACTCAAACTGTAATGTTGTTAAGTTAGGACTCCTTCTAGCAAATAAATAAGTATCAAACCAAGAATTCCATTGCCCAACTGCAATAAATAACGCCACCGTAGC
>Ga0131853_10012534_pt1 | contig 15539 bp, 13 predicted proteins | sample TergutLab28metaG_FD_92764 | JGI IMG/M metagenome (GOLD analysis project Ga0131853, IMG submission 92764) | Labiotermes labralis P1 segment gut microbial communities from Petit-Saut dam, French Guiana - Lab288 P1 (version 2) (version 2) | ecosystem: Host-associated > Arthropoda: Insects >...
AACCATTCGCAGCGTTACTCGGAGCAGTACACGTTCAAAAAGGCTTTGGACTACCAGCAATCGGCGGTAAAGACAGTATGAGCGGTACTTACGAAGACCTCCATGTCCCACCAACCCTCATCTCATTTGCTGTCCAAACAGAAAAAGCAAGCAACATCATTTCATCAGAATTTAAAAAACCAGACAGCTACATCTATCTTATCAAACATAACCAACTTGCAAATATGATGCCAAACTTTGAAGAACTCAAAGCAAATTTCGACTTCATTCATCAAAAAATTTCCCAGGGAATAATGACTGCATCATTTACAGTTAAGCAAGGAGGGATTGCTGAAGGGATTGCAAAAATGACATTCGGCAATAAAATTGGTGCTGCCATTGTGACTGACGAAAATTTATTTGACAAATCAATCGGTTCAATTATTGTGGAATCAAAAGAAATTTTAAACTTTGATGGCGCGATTCATTTAGGGATCACAACCGCAGATTCAAAAATTACAATTAACCGTACTTCAGTTCACGTTCCAGAGGTAAGAATAGAAATTGAAGAAGCCATTCAGGCATGGGAAGGTACATTTAGAGACATCTATCCAAAAGCGACAAATCCAGACGTATCAAAGGTTGAGCCTATCACATATGAAAGAATCAACATTAAAACATCAGGACTTGCCGCCAAGCCTCGTGTATTAATCTCAACATTCCCAGGAACCAATTCAGAATATGATAGTGCGAGAGCATTCCAATTAGCAGGTGCCAATACCCATATCAACGTCTTCCGAAACTTAACATCAACTGATATAACAGCCTCAATCGACCAATTGGCAACTGAAATTAAAAACTCACAAATCTTCTTCCTACCAGGTGGATTCAGTGCTGGGGATGAGCCAGATGGTTCAGCTAAATTCATCACGGCAGTCTTAAACAATGCAAAAGTACGCGAAAGCATCGAAGGCTTACTAGCACGCGACGGTTTAATCATCGGAATTTGCAACGGATTCCAAGCTTTAATCAAATCAGGCTTACTACCATACCAAGATTTCAATGTTACAACCGACTCACCAACATTAGCTCATAACAACATTAGCCGTCATCAATCAAAAATCGTCCAAACCCGATTCACAGGAGCTAATTCTCCATGGTTTACCAATATTAACCCTGGTGATATTCATAACGTGGTTATTTCCCACGGAGAAGGAAAATTCACAGCGGCAGATCACACCATCAAGAAATTAATTGATGAAGGATTAGTTGCATTCCAGTATGTGGATCCAAGTGGGAACCCAACGATGAATGAACGATATAATCCGAATGGATCGGCAATGGCCATTGAAGGGATAATTTCACCAGACGGACGTATTTTAGGTAAAATGGGGCATTCAGAACGCTCAGGAGAAGGCATTTTCAAGAATGTCGATGGAAATTATGACCAAAAAATCTTTATTAGTGGTGTCGAGTACTTTACTAAATAGCCATTTTAGTGTAAAATGAGGGAAACACCTTAGGAGTTAAGAACTATGACTTATGAAAAATTTGAACACAAAGCGATCGGAATGCTACTGGCAGGCGATGATCCGAGACTGAAGAAGTTAACTGAACAAATCAATGTTGGTGAGGTTTTGTCACGCGTTGAAACCAATATGGGGTTTGAAGTGGAGATCTCAGCACCAGCTACTTTAGCCATCGAGGATTCGGAAGGAAGGATTTCTGGCGTTGAAGTGCAATTGTCAGAATTTCCGATTGTGACTCTTGAATTGAGTATTAAAAATGGTTTGATTGATCGCTTCAAGGCGGTTTATGCAACCGAAATGACATACCCTGAGCTCATTGAACATTATGATGAGCTGGTTTTCGCCTACACCAACAAAAAAAATAGCATTCTTAAATTTCAAATGGATCATCGCGACCCTAATGAAGTGACATTAGTCAAAAATATAGCCTCAATTTCCGAACAGATTGATGCGAATATTTTGAAAGTGAATGTTGAAGAACAAGAAATGGTGCCAGATTCTATTGAGAAAATAATTGAAGAGACGTTTATTGAACCGGCAATTGATAATAGCAACATACTTTCTAATGTGGAAAATTCTAAAATCCCTGTGCCAAATCATGCACATAGGGATTTATCATCAATGCCACAAACGATCATTCCAGAAGTTGAAGAATTAGAAGAAATCATCGCAAGATTAGATAAGGAATCGTTAAGTGAAGATGAAGAACCACAAGTTGAATTAATAGAAGAACCAACCTTAAGAAAACCAGAGGAATCTGAATTTGAAGAAGTTGTAGCTGAAATTGTTGGAGAAGAAACACCATTCCAAACGACTTTTGATGTGAAACCTCAAGAACAAGTCACCCCGACATCGGTTCATCAGCACGAGCCTATTATTGAAGCCGTGCTTAAAAGTTATCAAGAAAAGCCTATTCAAGTTCAAGAAAGCCCACCTCCACCTGTTTATGAAGATATCATGTTGCCACCAAGTTTTAGCATTCCGAAAATTCCAGATGCTATTAGAGAACGCTGGACAGTTGAAAATACACCAATGTCTCATACAACTACTAATCAGGATGCCGATTTAAAACAGGAAGTATTAACTCAAATTTTAAGCCAACAACATCTCAATAGTGATAGGATCGTTTTAAAAGAAACAACTGCCCCTAGAGAATATGTCGATCCAAGGCCTCGTGTTACCACATCTACAGAATCCTCAGAAAAATATTATGAAAGTAATGTTGGTTTGACAGATTTACTTGATGGAAAATCTCCGCAAAGTGGTGTTAGTTCAACCGAGAAGACAGATCAGCCTGAGGAAAGGCGATTTGAAGCCAGAGAAACATTTGGTTCATACCATTCTTTTGAAAATACGCCAAACAAAACAAATGAAAATTTTGAATTTAAAAACCTAACTCCAAAAGAGCTCTCCAATCCTAACTTGAGAATTGAAAATACAGGGGTGATTTCACCACAAGCATTAGAGAGTATTGCTTTATCTGAAACAGATGAAGAACAAATGAATCTTGAAATTGCAAGGATGGAGATGGAGCAACGTGGTAGAGAAGTTAAAGTGGCAACACTTCTCATTGTGCTAGGAATCTTTTGTTTTATCGCCTTTATCATTATTGCATTCCTTTAAAAAAATTCGCATTAGTTGGATGACTAGTGCGAATTTTTGTTAGACAGGCTATTTGTGAAATGGCGATATATCATAAAAAATAAAGAGGTGAAAGATGATGCAGATTTTAGTGGACGCAGATGCATGCCCGGTGAAAAAGGTTATTATAAAGGTTGCAAAGAAAAGGGGTATTCCTGTTACGATGGTTATTGATACGGCTCATGAGTTAAACGATGGGTACAGTCGGGTTGTAACTGTTGATAAGGGGGCGGATAGTGTTGACTTTGCTTTGATGGGACTATTACAGTCGGGAGATGTGGTGGTGACGCAGGATTATGGCTTGGCGGCGATGGCCTTGGGCAAAGGAGCGAAGGCCCTCAATCAAAATGGGTTAATTTATACAGCGGAGAATATTGATAGACTCTTGATGGAACGACATTTGAGTGCTAAGGCTAGGCGTGCTGGAATGCGCACGAAAGGTCCGTCTAAGCGGATAAAAGATGATGATGTGAGATTTGAGTTTGCGCTTGAAAAGGTGTTGCTTGATTAGTAAATCGAGTCAGTAATGTATGAGTATTCACATAAATTCATCAAAATGAAAAAAGCCAACGAAGAACGTTGACTGAAAAAACGGTATTTTTTCACGGATTTACCTTTTGTAAAACAAAATTCATCACCTTCGGCTAACTATTATTGTATACAATTTTTTCGAAAAATCAATAGTTTATTGGAATTTCTAACGACATTGTCTTAATTGTTCCATTCAGATAATATTGATTTGTCAGCAGCTACCTTATAGATGATTTCACTGCTTGTACGACAGTCGTTGAAAGTTCCTTTCTCTATTTCAGTTATAACAGCATTTGACAGTTTTTCATAGTATTCTTCAGGTGTCATTTCAGTTGTGGTTTTGTGAAAATGGTTTTGATCTGGAGATGAGGCGATACTAGCGTATTCTTCCTTTATTTGATCAATAAGTTCTTGGCGATTCATATCATATTCCCCCATTTGATGTTTATTTATTTTTCTCTTCTTTGCCAAGCTTTTCTTTCAATGCATCTTGCAACGTGTCGATGGAATCGTTACGACGTTCATTCTGGGCTTTTAGTGATTGTTTATGCTTGACATCGATAGTTGCATCTATAAGATCATTTGCAAACTCTATGTTGTCTTGTGTGTTTTCTATTGTTTCCTTGATGCTACGGATATTATCCTTACGCTCATCTATTTTATGATTTCTCATGATTTTCTCCTTTTTTGACTAGGATTGCTCCAATTTACTTTCGCGATAACCGATTTTCTTACCATCTTTAATGCCTACATCTGCATGAGCTTTTGGTTCCATTTTTCTTAATTCGGCATTGCTTACATCTCGCTCTTTTAATCTGTTTTTGTTATTGTCCATATAGATTTACCTCCATTTGTTTAATTTCCATTTTATTATATCCGTAGGAGAAATGTTTATTCGTAACTCTTTTGATGCAATATAATTGGTGCTAAATCGGAAGTGAAAGGTTTAATTGTTTTTGTTATTTTTTCAATATTCTAGCATGTGCAACGGTTAACGAATATTGCTCCAAATCTTCCGGGTTTACCCAAATTTCGTTTTCACCAATGGTAGCAATATTCCTAATATCTACATGATAAGCTTCCATTTCCCAAATGCGGTGGGTGAAAATGTGTTTGGATAAACCAATGTATTTTATTTTTTCAACCTGGTACCCCAAGTCACTCAGTTCAGATTTTAAGATATCTTCTGGATAACCACCGTCATACTCGAATTGTTTAAACTCATAAAAATTAGCTAATAACCCTGTGGATGGTCGCTTTGATAGTAGCCATTCACCTTTTTCATTTTCAATAATAGCAACGATGAATTTGATTTTCTTTTGGCGCACGGGCTTGGATTTAACAGGGAGTTGATCATCAATACCTTTAGCATAGGCAAGGCAGTATTTTCTAATTGGACACTCTAAACATTTTGGGGATTTAGGTGTACAAATGGTTGCACCAAGTTCCATTAAACCTTGATTAAAATCTCCTGGAGCTTCATGAGAGATCAGCTCTGAAACAATAGCTTCAAATAGCTTTCGGCTAGCCGGTTTGGCGATATCATCAAAAATAGCACCTATGCGACTGATAACTCTAAAAACATTTCCGTCAACTGCTGCAACGGGGATGCCAAAAGCGATACTTGCTACAGCACCAGCTGTATAAGGACCCACGCCTTTTAATTTTAGGATATCTGTATATACTTGGGGGAAGTATCCCAATTCAGCAATCATTTTAGCACTAGCCTGTAAATTGCGAGCACGGGAATAGTAGCCTAAACCTTCCCAAGCTTTAAGAAGGGCATCTTCATCTGTTCTTGCTAATGTCTCAGCTGTGGGAAAAAGTGTCATGAAGCGATTGTAATAAGGAATAACCGTTTGCACTTGGGTCTGTTGCAACATGATTTCAGAGACAAGGATACGATAAGGATCTAGATTTTCCCGCCAAGGCAGGTCTCGTTTGACATGGTTATACCATGAAATTAGATCTTTTTGGAATTTGGGGATGTGGATATGGTTAATATGCTCATTCATTTTCATCAACTGCACTTTCATTTATGGGTAGTATCATTTTACCCAATTTTGATGAAAAATGCAAAATAAAACGGGTAATTTTGAAAGTATATTTTTTCTCTCGTTTCCTTCCCTTTAATAACAATTGGAGGTTAGGTTATAATTTATCTGGTAAAAATACCAAAAACTTTGTTTGTATGCTGGACAAACTTTCTCGACTATGGTATAATTCAGAGGTGTCCGTTTTTGAAAGAGTTTTCAAAAAAGTGCAGAACAAAAAATTATATCTATAGGAGGAAGATTCACATGAACATGGCACCAAAAATGCAAAAAGTTTTAGCTGGACTACTTAGTCTAGTATTGGTATTAGGTCATTTTTCAGGACTAATAGTTTTGGCTGAGGACGAGGCAAGAGAAATTTATTCCCTAGCCACCGACTCTGCAATTCAAAGTCTTGAAATAGGAATAACAGGTGGGGGAGGTGTATTAAATAATACATCTTATTTAACCGATTCTGGAGGGCCAACTTTCACAATTGTTGCACATCCAGAAACTGGAAATTCTTTGCAAGTAAGTAATCGCAATAATGATTGGGATGCACTTGACTTGGTTCGTGGGGCACTTGGTTTTGAGGAGGGGAATACTTATAGCATTGCAGTCAGCGGAAGAGTGGTAGATCATACAGATTCAACCCAAGTTCAAATTGCTAGAACAGGTGGAACATGGGGACCATTTGTACAAGCAGCACCTAATGCTGATGGAACTTTCTCACTTACCATGGAAGTTGATGCTGCTGTCTTAGCTGATGCTGGTTCTGCTAATGGATTTAGAATTAGAACAGGCGGGACTGAAACATTTATTGTTGATGACATCGTTGTTCAAGAATTGGGTACTGATGATTCAGGTGATCAAGGCCCTGACTTAGATGGTTATAGTCTTCATTGGTCATTGGCATCTTGGCTAGAATCAAGCGGCTATGTTTCAGGAAATACCATTGGCTGGACAAGTGAAACAGATAGTGTTAGAAATGCTGGCTCTGATTTGATTGTTCAGGACAATGACGCTGTTTTAATTACAACACGTGATGCCCAGTGGAATGGGATGGAAGTGTTAATGGAGATGTATCCAGAAGATATTATCATCATTGAAGGTAGTGTGCCGACACCGTTTGAAGATGGGATGCAAATTTGGGTTCAGTTCCCTCACAATGGTCATGATACGACTGGTATTAACATCAATGCTGACGGAACATTTAGTGCTGAAATAGTCGTTAATTTAGCAAATGCTACAGGCTCTACTAACTTCAGAATTAACAGCTCTAATGTGGGTGTGACATCTGACATTTTGATTACAAATTTAGTAGTTTATCGTGCAGATGATGCTGAACCTGGTGGGGGTCCTGATTATGAGTTTATTGATCCAAACTTCCCTGCATTAGATGAAAGCTACTTAGAAAACTATGTGTTGAGAGTAGACATCCCTGCTGGAAATCAGTGGGATGGATTAAGGTTAAACCGTGCAATCATTGAGCCATATTTAACGCCAGACGGGATCTATGAATTCTCATTTGACTTATTTACACCACAAAGTCCAGAAGGCGTTGGCTTAATGTTACAAACAAATGGACCACGTTGGGGACATCTAATGATTACACCTAACTTTGCACCAGATGCTGTGGGGCAATGGACGCGTTATACTCATGATCTAGAATTTGAAGGTAGACCGAACATTATCAACCCAAGCAGTATCTTATCTTATGACTGGACTGAATTGCAACTAGTTAAAAGAGGGGCTGGTTCAGGCGGTGTGAATGAAGGTTCAATGGTTACTTTCTTTATGGACAACTTCACTATCACTAACGCTTCTGGAGAGATCGTGTGGCTTGTTGATTTTGAAGATGGTGTCAATCCATTTTCTGCAAGTCCAGCAGCCACTAACCAACAAATTGTCCCAGTTGATGAAGCAGGGGATGTTGTGATTGTTGTTCCTGAATTTGATTTAGAACTACCATCCCTTGCTGATCGTTTTGCTGATGATTTCTTATTTGGAAACATTTGGAGCAACGCTTCAATTATGGGTGTGCAAAATACAGAAGACTTCTTCTTAAATCAATTTAATGCAGTAACTGCTGAAAACCACCATAAACCAGATCATATTGCTCCATCTCCAGATCCTGACACTTGGAACTTTGCAACAGCAGATATGATTGTTGATTGGGCAGAAGAACATGATTTAGCCATGGTTGGTCATACATTAGTTTGGCATTCCCAGTCACCATTATGGATGACAGGACGCGTTGGTCACGAAACATTGCCACTAGTAACCCGTGCGCAAGCCATCGAAAATATGACTAACTTTATCAGCACTTATGCTGGACGTTACGCTGGTCGTATGTTCTCATGGGATGTATTAAACGAAATCTTCACAGACAGTGTAGGTTTACAAGCATGGGAAGAAAATCCAGATTGGCGTGCACACTTGCGCAGGGAAGGTGTAGGATTAAACAACCCTAATTACCTCCGCTGGTACGACGCATTTGCAAATGGAGCAACAGGTGACGAATGTGGTTCAGACTTCGTTTTCTATGCATTCTACTTAGCAAGACAAGCCGATCCAGATGCGATTTTATACTACAATGACTTCAACGAAGAACAACCAGGAAAAAGCCGTGCCATTGCACAAATGGTTGTAGAAATCAATGAATATTGGGCAAATCACCCAAGCTATGACGGTAGATTATTAATCGAAGCCATCGGAATGCAATCACACCACCACTTAGACCAGTGGGCAACGAACTTCGATAACATTCGCCCTGCTATGATCAGATTCATCGAAACAGGCGCAAGAATTAGTGTCACTGAGCTAGACATCACCATCGGGACACAAGCAAATCCATTGCCAATGCCACTACCTGAATATGACCAACAACGTCTAGCAGATGCATATGCACGTGTAATGAGCTACTATTTAGAATTTGCCGATTACATGAACCGTGTGTCAATCTGGGGACTAGCTGATTCACAAAGCTGGCGTGCATGGGGACAACCATTGCTATTTGATGGCAATTTCCAAGCAAAAGATGCATTCTGGGCTGTTTACAATGCAACACCAAATGAAGAGGAGATCATTGTAGAACCAACGACGAGTCCAACAGAAGCTCCGACGGTGGCTCCAACAGCTCCAACATGTCCAGAGTTGGAATGCCCAACATGCCCAGAAGGTGAAGAATGTCCAACTTGCCCTGAGGCCTCAACACCAGGCGCAACATCACCTACAAAACCAACAACACCAGGAACACCAAACTTACCACAAACGGGTGCGGTTGCAATAAGCTTTGCCGCCATTGGTAGTATGGTATTAGCAGCCGCCGGTGCCGTTGCTACAAAAAAGAAAGAAGCAAACAAATAATAACGAGAGTCGATTATAATTGAAATTTATCAATTATGATTGGCTTTTTTTCTGGCATATTTTGGCGTAACATGTTATCATAGAGTATATCCATTTTTAAGAGGTATGTAAATTTGTAATAAAAGAGCATATCTATTCAAGTAAACTTACCTTTAATAATCGGATTTGCTTTAGTACCAGAAATAACACAAAGGAGCGTGCAACATGTCTAAACTAGAAGAAAAAAAAGTAAGCTCAACCGAGTATTACAGAAATTCATTTTTACATATCCACGAGGATGACATCATATTACCAGATGGCGGTGACTCAAAGCGCATCGTTGTTACCCACGTTGGTGCTGTAAGTATCATCGCATTAACAGAAGCGAAAGAATTACTCTTAGTTCGCCAATACCGTTACCCACTCGGTGTAGAGACACTGGAAATTCCAGCTGGGAAACTAGAAGCAGATGAGGCACCAGAAGCGACAGCCAAAAGAGAGCTAGAAGAAGAAACAGGCTATACCTGTGAATCATTAGAGCTATTGGGAAGTCATGCGACTGAACCAGGATTCACAAATGTTATCATCCATCAATTCTTAGCAACTGGCGTGAAAAAGCTGAAAGTTGCATTAGAACATGATGAAGAAGAATTTGTTGAACTTCTAACTGTCGGAAAAGATGAGGCATTGATGATGGTTGCCACAGGAAAAATTGTAGATTTGAAGACTGTCTACGCAATTCAATACTTAACATTGGTAGGTGTATGGTAAATGGCAAGACTTGAAAAAACAGGAAAAATTGTAGTTGGAACTTATGAAATAGATGTTCGTTATAAAAGAATGAAAAGTATTTACCTGAAATTGAAACCAGATGGGCGACTTGAAATATCAGCACCGACGACAACTTCAAAAAAATATCTCATCGAATTTGTCCAGTCAAGAATACCATGGATTGAAGAGAAACAGCAAAAAATTATTGAGCTTCAAAAATCAGCGATACAACTAAAAGAAGATGAAATTCTTCTCTTTGGACAACCTCATAGCGGTAGCTTGTCCAAAGAGGAACTTCAAGATTTGCTCCATGAAAAGATTACTCACTATTATGAAAAATACTGGGAATTTTTTGCTGAACAAGGTTGTAAACCCATCGAAATCAAGTATAGAGTCATGAGGACAACCTGGGGAATTTGTCGTCCTACAGCTGGGATCATTACGTTTAGCAAACGACTTGTACATCAACCTATAGAATTTATTGAATACGTGGTGTTACATGAAATGTGTCATTTATTGATTCCAAATCATGGTCGCGATTTTTATGATTTAGTCAAACAACACATGCCACAGTTTAGGCAATATGAAAAAGCACGGATTCTCTATGAAACAGAGGCAGTTAGAAGCTAAAATCTTATTTCCGACAACGAAAACACTTTCTCTCAAAAAGTATTTGACAAAGTATCAAAAAGGGAGTAGAATACTCAACAATATATTTTTGAAAGGTTGTAGATTGTCATGAAAAAACTAGGGTTACTACCGAAGCTTGTTATTGGTATTGTTTGCGGTATCATAATTGGGCTCTTGGGAGCTGCTGATTTTGGATTCTTCTCAACGATTTTTTATCTTATTGCTAGAGCAATGACAACTTTTAGTGGATTATTTGGAAACTTCTTGAGTTATATCATTCCGCTTATTATTATCGGCTTTATTGTACCAGGAATTGCCGATTTAGGTGGCAAAGCTGGGAAATTATTAGGAATTACAGTTTTGTTAGCATATATTTCGACCCTATTAGCTGGTGTTTGGGGCTGGTTTGGTGCAACGGCAATTATGCCTTTAATTGTTGGTGCAGAAGGGATAGTGGCGGACAACCGCGATATTTTCCCATTCTTTGAATTGGCAATTCCTCCGATCATGGGGGTTATGACAGCTTTGATCACAGCTTTTTTGCTAGGTTTAGGGATTGCAGCTGTTAAAGGGAAGGCACTTTTAAGTGTCGCACAAGAATTCCAAGAAATTATTAAAAAAGTTATTGAAAAAATATTTTTACCACTTTTACCTATTCACATTGCTGGTATTTTTGTCCAAATGGCTTATGGAGGACAAATTGCTTCAACATTAGGTATTTATGGATGGGTATTTTTATTAACCATTTCTCTAGATTATTTCTACATCTTCTTCCAGTATATCATTGCTTTCCTAGCCACTGGAAAAAGACCATTCAAGTCTTTGAGAAAAATGTTTCCTGCTTATATAACAGCAATTGGAACGCAGTCCTCAGCAGCAACGATTCCAGTATCGTTAAAATGTATCAAAACCATTGATGGTGTAGATGATGAGGTTGCAGAATTTGTCGCACCATTGGGAGCATCAACGCACTTATCTGGAAGTACCATTACACTGGTGTCTTGTGCCATTGCGGTTCTTGCTTTAGATGGAATCTCATTAAACTTTGAACAATTATTCTCGTTTGTTATGTTATTAGGTGTTACCATGGTCGCGGCTCCTGGTGTTCCGGGTGGTGCCATTATGGCAGCACTTGGGTTACTTGAAACCATGCTTGGATTTACCGAAATGCAGATGAGTGTTATGATCGCGATTTATATCGCACAAGATAGCTTTGGAACGGCGGCTAATGTTATGGGTGATGGGGCTTTGGCTCTAATTGTTAATAAATTTGCGAAGAAGGACAAAGGGAAATCCGATTTGAAAGAAAAAGCTGCGTAATATAATTAGACCTCTTCCATAAGGTAACCCTTTCGGTGACCAGTTAGGAATCTCGCTTAAAAATATATCTTGCATTGCTTAGTATTTTGCTCTTAATCTACCGCATGAGGGTGTTTTAACTGAGTTATGGGAGAAGTCTATTTGAAAAGTCAATGATGTTCGATTAAACGAACCTAGTTGGCTTTTTTTGCTGGAAAAATTTAGTAAAATCGGGTATACTAGGGAAGCGTGAAAAATATTGTAAAATTTTAAGTTGAAATGAGGAATTTTGATGGAATATACATCCGTCTTTGATATTATAGGGCCAATTATGGTAGGGCCTTCTAGCTCCCATACAGCTGGTGCCCTTGAAATTGCAAAATATGCCCGACAGAAATTAGGTAGGCAACCGATATATGCAGAAATCACTTTGTACAATTCATTTGCAAAAACTTATAAGGGACATGGGACAGATGTTGCTTTGATTGGTGGTATTTTGAATTTTGAAACTGATGATTTGCGTATTCCATCTGCCCTTTTAATTGCAAAAGAAGCGGGGATCAATTTTAAATTTATCCTTGTTGAAGAAAAAGATAAGCATCCGAATACTGTTAAACTAACAATAAATGACCCATTTCGTAAGTTGGAAGTCATAGGCGTTTCAATCGGTGGCGGGAGTTTTAAAATCTTATCTGAGGTATGGATTTTTAATGAAGCAGGTGAGAAAAATGTTTAATAGCGTGAAGGAATTATTAGAAATATGTGAACGAGAAAGCAAGCCTATTTCTCAAGTGATGCTTGAATATGAGGTTAAACAAGGAAAACTAACCCATGAAGAAGTCATCGCTGGCATGAAAAGAAATCTTGATGTGATGCGATCGGCGGTAAAGAAAGGATTTAAAGGGGTTGTTTCAACAACGGAATTAACAGGTGGCGATGCAGTTAAATTAAAATCTTACATTGCAGCTGGAAAAACCCTTAGCGGAGAAAATATACTAACAGCTTGTGCAACAGCGATTGGCACTAACGAAGTCAATGCAGCTATGGGTATTATTTGTGCAACCCCAACAGCAGGCTCAGCCGGGACAGTTCCAGGGCCTTTATTTACGCTCGAAGAAAAGTTGAATTTGACAGAAGAACAGATGATCAATTTCCTCCTGACCAGCGGTGCTTTTGGCTTGATTACAGCAAACAATGCCTTCATTTCAGGTGCCGCAGGTGGGTGTCAAGCAGAAATAGGGACATCAAGTGCCATGGCAGCAGCAGCAGCAGTCGAAGCAGCGGGGGGAACGCCAGAGCAATCTGCTCATGGATTTGCCATTGCATTAGCCAATATGCTAGGGTTAGTGTGCGATCCGGTGGCAGGTTTGGTGGAAGTGCCTTGTATCAAACGAAATGCAGCGGGAGCCAGCAATGCTCTTATATCAGCCGATATGGCATTAGCAGGGTTAATGAGTGAAATTCCGCCTGATGAAGTGATCAGTGCGATGTATGAAGTAGGAAAGGCAATGCCAACAGCATTCAAAGAAACCGCTGAAGGCGGATTAGCAGCGACGCCAACGGGTTGTGCCATTAAGAGAAGAATTTTTGGGGAAGAGTCTGGTTGTGTCTGTTCAAAAGGAAAAGAGGGCAGGCTAAAAGGGTAGCCTCTTTTTTTGACAGGTTAATTCTCAAAAAACAAATATCCAGTTTAAAAATGCAACCTTGCCATACTTCCAGTCTATGGAACATTATAAACTAACTCCCCCTAGATGATAACAACGAAAGAACAATAAAAAAGTTGCGCTAAAATGTCAATAACTTGCAAAAGGTTGGAAATTACATTATAATTAAGACATCAATGATCTGGAGGTACACTCATTTGCAACAATTTATTAACTTCGTCCACATTTTCGGACTTATCAATCTATTTTTAATCCTTTTTTTCTTGATCAACCTATTCACCTTTGCTCTTTATGGAATCGACAAAGGTAGAGCCGCTAAAAACAAATGGCGTATTCCAGAGCGTGTGCTCCTATTTTTCACATGGATGCTTGGTGGCATCGGTGCGCTTTTTGGCATGTACCTTCTCAGGCATAAAACGAGAAAGTTGAAATTCAAAATCTCACTAGTGGCAGGACTTATCATAACGGTTATCCCTCTCATACATGTCGCCCATGCTTTGACTTTAGATAGGATTATCCAATATGTAGAAGTCGATTTTTATTCAGAGAATTGGCCAGCAGAGCTAGATGGCTATCGTATTGCTTTTATGACCGATATGCATTCGATTACTGATGAAGATATGGCAGAAGTCATTGCAGAATTAAATGACCGAAACTTAGATTTACTCTTGCTAGGTGGCGACTTTTCGAGCGACGTTTTTCGAGGAGGCAATCATTATCAAGGAACTGTGAGAGAAATATCTAGAGCCATAACAACAGATGGGATATTTGGTGTAGATGGTAATCATGACCATTATGCAAGACTTTTTTATGCAAAAGAGCGATATGGCATCACCCCACTTGGGAATACTGGACTCGAAATAAGAGAAGGCTTTTACCTAGCTGGGGTTCATGACTTATGGAATAGAGGCAACAACAATATAAAAGATGCTAATATTGCCGATGCAATAGCAGGTGCAAATTCAGATGATTTCATTTTGCTTGTTACTCATAACCCAGATGTCTCAATGGAACAATCCACAGTTGGAATTGACTTGATTGTTGCAGGGCACACTCACGGTGGACAAATTACATTTTTTGGTTTTCCTTTTTACTTACTTCGTAGGAGCATAACGCATTATGGATTACGATTTGCTCATGGATTTAACTATTCGGCAGACGAAGTGCCAGTTTTTACCAGCCGAGGTGTAGGGCCTTATTATAGGTGGCCGAGAGTTTTTGCCAGGCCAGAGGTTATCATTTTTACCTTGTATAACAAATAATTAATTCCCAGAACTTCAAAAATGCTAACAATTCACAATCGAAAAAAATTTAAAAAAAGAGGTCCATTATGAAAAAAGAAAAGCAAGCAAAAATGCTCCTATCAATCATTACATTATTCTGGTTCACTCAGTATTTACACGTTCCATTCCAGACGGTTTATTTAAATGAAATAAACGTTTCTAGCCAGCTTATTGGGCTTATCATTGGGGTCTATGGCGTTGCTCAATTTGGATTGCGGCTACCTGTTGGCTTAGGTGCTGATCGCAATGGAAATCATAAATTATTCATCATTATCGGTATGCTAACTGCAGGCTTAGGTGCTCTATTTCGAGTGGTGATGCCTAATGGTGTTGGATTTTTAATTGCTAATTTTTTGTCAGGTTTAGCTAGTGCGATGTGGATTTCCTTTATGGTTTTATATAGCAATTATTTCTCTAAAGATGAACAACGAAAAGCCATGAGCAAATCTATTTTAGCTAACGCCACAGGAATTATGCTGGCCTTTGTTTCAAGTACCCTTCTTCATCATGTCCTTGGAATGGTCTATTTAAATGCACTGGCCATCGTCACTGGTGGTATCGGTGTTTGCGTTGCCCTGAAACTGGAAAAGCCTGAACCGAAGACCGAAATACCTTCTGTGAAAAGCTTGTTGACAGTGTTGGGAAATAAGAAATTGCTTTTATTCAGCGTTTTGGCATTGGTTAAACAAGGTGTTCAGCTGGCAACTGTCATGTCGTTTACCAGCCAGGTCGTCCGCGATTTAGGCGCGAGCAACACGTTAGTTGGTATTTCAACCATTGTGTTTATGATATCATCGGTTATTTTTGCTCGGATTGCAGTGGCAGAAGCTT
>Ga0131853_10012535_pt1 | contig 15538 bp, 13 predicted proteins | sample TergutLab28metaG_FD_92764 | JGI IMG/M metagenome (GOLD analysis project Ga0131853, IMG submission 92764) | Labiotermes labralis P1 segment gut microbial communities from Petit-Saut dam, French Guiana - Lab288 P1 (version 2) (version 2) | ecosystem: Host-associated > Arthropoda: Insects >...
GGTGCATTATACCACAAGCTGTAAATCACAGTCTTGCATTAATGAGGATGGACAAAAAATTGCCCGAAACATGTTGAGCTGATTGTAATATCAATAAATTGTTATTGTTGCATCTAGTTGGTCCTCTACATTATTCCATATTTGTTTACACTATGTTTGCAGAGAATTAAGTTCTGTAATGTTGTTGCTTAGCGATTTACGTATGTTTGTAAAGTCGCGCTGAAATACTTCCACGGTTCCGTAATGATAAAACTAACGTCGTTTCTCTTGCGTTTGTGGCTGACGTGCACTTTAATGAGTATGAAATTCATTTCGATCCGGTACTTTTTGTATGTTGTCGACATACAAGAATGTTAATCCGAAAAGAAATACTGCGTAATTCTGTATGACTAGCAGTACAAGACTGCAAAGTGTGTACTCCAAAATTCATTACGCAGAATTCCCGACGGTGTTCGTTACAGTTTTTTAAACGTGCTTGGGGCCGGTTTATAGACGGAATTTCAGCAAAACACAAAAGCGTGTTACGTTGAACGAGGAAATCTCATATCTAGAATCAGGATAATGAAAATAAATCGCAAAGAGTGTTTACAAAAAAACTAAAAGATCGACAATTACCCATTTCAAGCATAATGGTAAAAGTATGTATCAAATGCTGTACCATTAACTCTGTATTTCTCTCAGAGAGGGAATATACAGGTTTCATGTTTCTGTCACTTGGGGGCAATACAGGTTTCTTGTGTGTTTCGCAGAGGGCATATACGGGTTTCATGTGATTCTTAGAAGAAACAGTGATGGCTCTTACTGAATTTCGGGCTTTAGTTGGTTGGTATGGTTTAAGACACCATAATTATTTATGAATGTAACAAGTCACATAAAATATGTGGGGAAGATATTCTGAGGTGTGCGTGCACAAATAAATAAGATCGTCACATTATTGCGGTTTCTGTGTTGCATTTACGATTGCACTAGGTTGCCCTGAGATCGTTGTTGGCTTCATAGAAAGAAAAGAGTAAGATAAACAACGAAACCTGTTCGTATGGTGTGTTTATCTGCGCAAGTATGTGTTCACTTATTCCTATCAAATATAAGTGTTACTTTGACAAATGAATGAAGCTGCACTTCATTATATATATATACAGCGTGTTTCAGGTGGAATAGTAAATGTTTTAGGAGGTGGTAGTATGGACTGTTCTGAGTAAATAAGTTCATGTAAACGTGTGTCCAGTTTCAGTGGGTGTGAAGATACAGTTGTTTGAAGTTGGCGCATACAGATTTTTGTCTGTGGGGATGGATGAAAAGCGAAGTCTACAAAGAAAAATTAAACACAAGAGACGAATTGTTCGCTCGCATTATGAATAGTGCTGCCGTCATAAAGCAAGAACGCCAAGACGACCTCAGGAGAGCTACACATACTATTGCCAAGAGGGTTGATAAGTGCATTGAAGTCGATGTTGGGATTTTTGAACACATACTTTGAACTGTTGCAATTTATTGAGATCATTTACATAACCAATTAATGCAATCAATACGTCATTTGTCTTTCCTTCATACCTTTTGTAAGGCTTTTTATGCGTAATCTCCACACCCATTGAAAACTGGACACATGTTTATATGAACTTACTTACTCGGAATAGTCCATATTACCAACCCCTAAAATATTTACTACTGCTCCTGAAACACCCTGTATATATATAAAATGGTCACAGTGGGTCTTGCTAGTTTCCAAGACCCCGAGAAGCAAGGAGCTGCTGGCAGTTTGCGTGAGACCGTGATCTTTCTTGGGCATCTTGTGCGTAACATGTCATTCATTGTGATTTTACAGGATTTGAATAGCTCCGGACGGTAGCATGATACTTTCTCTGAATGCTGATTTGTGTCACCCACATCTTAGTTTCCTTTAATACAGAATGATGTGTCACGACAAAAATTGATCCCCGGGCTTTAATGAAGTGCATATTGTACACCATTTATTTTCCATCTACAGTTGGCCACTTTTGATTCATAGGAAGTAAAACTTTGGTTTGAAAACGCATTTATCCTGCTTCAGTAAATGGGAAATTTATATTACCCCAATTCAGAAGGCTTGGAAATCTGTCACGTGGTTACAAAATGTAAACTGGACGTACTCTGGAGCACAGTCAGAACGTTGCCAAAGTTCGTGCGAAGTTTAAGGTTCTCACATCAGTGTCGCTGAAGATCCAAGTCGTGTATGTGAAATGTAATGCACTGTTGTTTGGTAAACGGACTGCAAGATCTTGAAAATAAAAGTATTAGAATCCTTCGAAACGTCGGGAACTATTTACCCGTCGACACAACGTAACATCCTATGTGACTTAAATCTTCTCCTGTAGGCCAAGAACGGGGTTATCGGAGGGCAATTTCTGCAGTACCTAACATGCAATTTCTGCAGTACCTAACATGTAATCAAGTACAAGTTTGAGTGTTCGTGCACACCTTAAGTATTCGATTCACTTTATTGTACATTGTTAATCCAATTTTATTTTTTTTTATGTAAGTTTCGTTCAGTGAAAAAATTCTTTTCACGGAGAAGAAGTCTTTTGACTGTAATTGTTGAGGTTTCCTCTCTCACTGTGTGTTTGTAAAAAATCAGATCAGTCAACAATGTTTACTCTAACACACTGCAGTGAATTTTAAAGAAATGTGTGTCAGAATTTCTCCTAATGTTAGCTGCAACCTCACGAAGCACTTCTTGTTTCATCTGCGGCCTGTCACACACATGAATGAACTCGCTGCCACGCAGTATTATGAAAACTTAATCCTGTCCGATAAGCAATATTTTTTGTAGGAAATAAGAACTACATAGTGGAGGAAATATGAAGAAGATTAATGCAATATTTTATTTTCCTCTCTGTCCTACTAGTCCGTCTCTAACGTGACCTCTGGTGACCGACCTTCCCTCCGCAACTCACCCACGGAGGCAGTATATTCGCATTAAAATGGGATTCCAGGTGGGACGTCCGTTACGCTGCATGTGCGACCTCTGTGCTGACCACAGTAAGCATGGTCATTCGTTGTGTTGTTGGCTGTCGTGACATCACGATTTGACAATATCTCGTGTCGCTTCAGATACACCTTCGGTTACTTTTTTGCTTTGATTCCGCTCACCATGAGTCTTGCATGTAACTTAAAGAATCACGTGACCTACCGGATTAGAAGCCGGATTCAAGACATCAAATTGAAGATTTATATCGCAGTTCGGATTGAATTGTTATCTGATCGGATTACTGACCCATATTAATTTTATGGGCTCCATAATGTTACGGGAGAGGTAGGTTTCATATACGTGGGCCAGAAATGTGAAGATATTTGTTATGATTCTTGTTTGTAAACTTATGATGTCTGTACAGTCTTACTTTTGACTTTATATACTTACTTACTTAAATAACTCCATGGAGCAGAGTCCTTCTTGAGAAGCTAACAGATTTTCAGCTTGTCAAGAAATTTTCGCATTTAATGGAACCCGAAGGGTACCTTAGTCACGAGTGTCCAACACCTGTCCCTATCCTGAGCCTGCTCGATCCAGTTCACACCCACACATCCCATTTCCTAAAGGTTCATCTTAATATCCTTCCATCTACGCCTGGGTCTCCCAAGTGGTCTCTTTCCTTAAGGTTTCCCCTTCAAAACCCTGTATACGCCTCTCCTCTCCCCCATACGCGCTACATGCCCCGCCCATCTCATTCTTCTCGATTTCTTCAGCCGAACAGCATTGGTTGAGCAGTACAGATCATTTATCTGCTCATTATGTAGTTTTCTCCACTCCCCTGTCACTTCGTCCCTCTTAGGTCCAAATATTCTCCTCAACACTCTGTTTTCGAACACCCTCAGCCTACGTTCCTCCCTCAATGTGAGCGACCAAGTTTCACACTCATACAAAACAACAGGTAACTTTATATACATCTAGTAAAATAAACTGTAATCACATTCTTGTATTGACTAAGCTTATAATCCTCCTTTATACCCACACCGCGTGTGCAGGAACAGATTTTATATGCGTTCGTATAGTAGCGAAAAGCGCCTATTAGCTTCGTCCTGTCCTTCCGTCTGTCTCTCTGTATGTCGGCATTTATCAGCGCTGCTCCCACGGATTTCCGTGAAATCTATTATTGAGGACTTTTATGGAAATATGTCGAGAAGTTTCAAATTTGTTTAAAATCGGACAAAAATGTCGGGGTCGGGGTACTTTATATGGAGATATAAGTAGGTCTTATTGTTGCCGGCGACATAAACCCGCCACAAAATCATTTTTCTGCAACATTCAACACTTTCATATTTTTGACAGTGACATGTAGGTCAGCAAGACACACAAGGTATTGTTGAGTTTATATTGCAACAATTGTTGCGCGAACACCCCACATTGTTACTTTATATGTACATTGCCTATCCTGTTTTGCTATGATTGTGAGATATAAACACAGAGGTGCGAACTGAACTCTTAAAAAAGAGTCCTTATATTAACTACACGATTCAAAGGGTTGGTGCGACATAGTAACATTTTATCATGGTCGATGGAGAAATGGATACGTGCTTGTCACGTGTCCATACTGCAACAATAAAGTAAATATAACAGTATGTCTTGCGTGACAGGGACCTAGTAGAAGGTGGTTTATTTTTCCTATGGCGCTGTGGCCCAGCCGGCTATGGCCTTCTTATTCCTGAGGTTTCTAGGAAACACACAACGACTAACCACAGTCGGTAGGACTACTCTGGGCGAGTGATCAGCTCGTCGCAGAGACCTCTACCTGACAACATAAAACACAAAACAAACATCCCAGCCCCCGGCGGGATTCAAACCCACAATCTCAGCAGGTGAGCGGCCGCAGACCCAACGCCTTGGACCGTGCGGCATCTGGGACCGGCAGTAGAAGGTGTATAGCTGGCAACGTGTGTAACTACGTAACACGGGAGGATACAGGTGTACTGCCACTAAGCACACTTGTTAGTTTATATACTCGTAGTTCATAATGTATCTGAGAAAGTCTAAAAGTATAAAATAAGTAAAATATTTGAGGATTTTCATGTCATTTAACGTTTAAGTAGTAATATTCCGAGTTTTTACAGCGTGTTGTTATGTGGTCGGTTCAACCCCGATGATGGAGGCAGTATGATCCTCCGAACGTTCATATCGCCTATCATATTTCAGCACGGTGTCATAACTGCGGTGACAAAAATATGAATAGAATAAATAAGTTGTCTGAGTGTGTAACGGCTTCATTCGCGCCTGCATGACGCGCCTAATGATAATGCACATTTTAGTTAAGAAGATGAAGTACGTAATTAAAGTGTGTCCTGTAATAGCTGCGTGAAACAGAAATAAATCACTCGCTGTAAAGCTCAATGCAAAGATCGCTTTCATAAATTAAAACACTTTTAGAAGTGCAGACTATTAAATAGTGTGAAATATAGCTTATATTTCTTCAGAGAGAGAGAGAGAGAGAGAGACCAACGAAATGAATTAATTAATAGGGCGAAGTTTAAAGTACTAACCGCAGCCAGCTAGAGAACGAATCGTTAAATAAATACGTCTGTTGCACAGGTGTGTTGACGAACAGCACCCTGGAAGGAAGACAAGCCGTTCCTGTTATTCTATCTTATTTACGAAAACTATAACCATCCTTGGAACAGTCCTTAATGTGCTTATATTTGGTCATCTCATCAAATTCTGAGCCTTTTCTTGAGGCCGATGATTGGTTGCCATGTTCCAAAGAGTCGGGCACTGATTGATCTGTATCCTGATCCTAGGTTAATTCAGTTCACACCATCCAGTCATATTTATGTAAGACCAGTTTTAGTGTCGGCCCCATCTATGCCCAAGTACTCCATGTGATCTCTGTCCTTCAGGATTTCCAGATCCGCTCTTCTTCTATAAGAAGAAGCAGCAGGTTCCAAAGATTCAGTGTAGCCTATCTACCACTTTACACTATGTAAAATCCCAGAATACGGCAATATTAATTTCGCGCTTTGTCTTTATCCATTGTTTTACAAGAAGGACAGACGTTCATTTCTCAGTATGAGGCAAAAAGAGGAATAATGGTAGAGGGTAAGAAAATAACACGGCTTGACAACATGAATATTACGGATATTGGCAGATATTTTATTAGAGACTCTTACGTCGAGTTTTTACCACGTGTTCCGGCTACAGTACATGCTGATGGGGGCAGGTATTTTCATTTGTTTAACCCCGAGTAACCTGAATCATTCTGAAGAATTTAATTTTTACAAAAACATTTGCCTTCAGTGCACGTATTAATATTTGTTGCGCTCATTCGACAGTGCTTTCCATTATACATAATAGTTATTGTAAGTGTACAACTACAAACGTATTTTTGATAATAGATTGTAAAATCAAAGTAATACTTTCAGGATATCACTGTCACTTATAGACAGAATTCACAGGAAGTAGTTTCTTGAAACTTGATTAATCATCGAGACGGGAGCGTACATGCTGTACTTTAGATTCAGAAATTTACCTTTTAAAGCCTCGCGATTACTTTACGCACCACCAGGTTTAACATTCAAAAATTCTACTTGGTTCTCACATTGTGTTTATGTGTTTTGTACGGATCTCAGAACAAACAGCAACTTTTGCCTTACACAACATTAGCAGATTGGTTTTGTATAACAGATGTGGAGAGTGTTTACTGCGCGGTACGCACTGAGTCCTTATATAAAACAGACACGTTTAGCCTTCGATTCCACCAACCAGTGTTTGATATTGTGTACAATGTGTACGTGGTTTCAGTTTAAATGCCCATAAAGTAAGGAGAGCAGCAGTATTCAGTATTCCACGCGTTGGATGTAGCAGATCAGTTGGACCGATCGTGTGAGAGTCAAAGAGGAGAGAAGTATCCTACACACAATAAAAAGAAGGAAGGATAACTGGAATGGTCACATTTTGCGTAGGAACTACCTTTTGAAGTACGTTATTGAAGTAAGGGTAGAAGCAAGGATGGAAATGATGGAAAGCCGAAGAAGAAGAAGACGTGAGTAGCTACTGGATGATCTTTAGGAGATGAGAAGGTACTGGAAATTGAAAGAGGAAGCAATATATCGCCCTCTGTGGAGAACGCGATTTGGAGGGAGGCTGTGGACTTGTCGTAAGACAGGCTGCGGAATGAATGAGGAATTCCCTGCGAACAATAGAAACATGCAGGCCTAAACACAATCCATATTCCTCAGGATGGATACCAGAGAGTTACTGGACCTAGTAATGCGTGCCTCAGATTTACAGAGAGGGAAACGCATAGCCGCTCTGCAGACACTTCTGTTCTAATGAATTATCGATGATATATATATTCCGCGCCTAACGTGCTAAATCAGTGGTACAGTACGCTTCTTGTACACGGAACTTAGTTCCGTTGCCAGATCTTATTTTTCGCTTATTTAAAACGGAGTGTCTGACATTGTCTTACTAAATTGCCGTCGATTGCGTAACGCAGACAGGAATTCCTGGATTCTCACCTTGGTCCGGGTGTTACCTAACTCTAGATTTATAAGGAATTATCAAATTGCCTCAGAAATATCACATATAATATGCCTGGTGTTGAAGCCTTCTAATATCCTTGAGTTAGGTGATATTTATTTAGAGTTAGTTATTAACTCAGTACGGTTTTCCTTGAAGATAGCTGTTCAGAGTTCGAAGCATGTCGGAAATAATGATAAACGATATAATTATATTCTCTTATGTACCACGTTGGTGCGTTGTTATAAAACTGAGCACGGTGAATGAGGAATCATTTTAAGGCCCATGTTAGAATAACGCATTCACATTTTTGAACTTCTCGCAGGGCACTAACATTGTGCTTGTTTGGCTGTCGTATTTTTTGATAAGGCGGTATCAGATTTAACGTTTACAGGCTGAAAATCTAAGGACTCAGTATGTTCAAAGTACCAGAATTTATTGTACGCCTACATTTCCTTAACTTGTTTTAGCACTGGCCGTCATGTGAAGGACATGGATGTAGGTCGTAACTGTCAGAATACGGTGTTCAGAAATTACTGGACGGTTCTGTATTATCTCCTTTCCACCAATCCACTGATAAACACTCGAATCCTGCGCACTCGACCGCTGGCGTGAGTGGGAATATTTGGCGTAATGACAAAGCTTGACAACCGTTTTTGGCGCACTGCCTCTTTGTGTTCACTCACTCGGTGACAGTATTCGATGTATGCAAGAGACACTTTGGGATTCGCGCTTCCGTCTATGGTATTGTAACTCACACAGCAAAGCAACAACGTACTCCTTGCAGAGAGGAGCCTTTGGTAGATCGAAAGACATTGCAGCTTCTTAGACATGATCCGTTTCAAACAGGATCTGTATATATTTTTTATCAAAGGCAGAATTACAGAATACGTACTGAAAGCTGTATAGGATAGATGTATAGACAGAACAAGGGCATACACGCACATACGCCGTACTAAAACTTAACAAACTCTTTTATGACTGGTATCCGTTTTGTCTGTGTTCAAAAAAAAAAAAAACAAGAATTTCTTACTTCTGTCAATTAGGAAAACCTCCAAACAACTTTAAAATGTGTTGCCTTTTTTAGTGCTTATGGTCAGCTGGAAACAATGAAGGGTAAATTTTAGTCTTATCCGATTTCAGAATGCTTTTAAGTATTTCTGCATAAAAGTAACAAGAATTAAGTATACGCACAGGAAGTTTCAGAGACAGCGCGGCCCTGGAGCGAACTTACTGCCCGCAAAGACGGTAAAAATGACCAGAGTCCGCCCCGCCAGAAGATTGCTGTGTGTGTGTGTGTGTGTGTGTGTGTACATTCAATAAGAAATTCGGAACAGAACATCCTGAAGGCCAAAAAATGCTCACTGGCTACAGTCTAGTGACACCGTTTGTAATGTATGCACCAAATTAAATCAAAGCTAAAAAAATTAAATCATATTGCCGTGCAGCGTCTAGGTACCGGCTACTCACCACGGAGGCCTGAGTTCGATCCCAAGGCAAATTAATTGGGCTGTTTTTTGGTTAGTGCGGCTGTGGTATAGGTTTATCTCCGAGTATTTTAGTTGTTCCCGGTCATCATTAATTCACCTGTCGTTCTGTTCTCGTACAATGACTCCGAACTATAAGAACAGCCCGGAGAGGACCCTTACTGACGCTCAAAGTTATCCATTTTTTTCATAGTAAAACAGCGCCTAGTGAGGCCATGGCCTCCACATTATCTAGGCTTCACGATTGCGCTCATGCCACACTCGTTACGACTCCTTTGGACGAGTCATCAGCCCGTCTCAGAGACCTCTACCTGGCAACACATAACACTCACAAGAGAAAGACATTCATGCTCTCGGCGGGATTCGAATCCGCAGTGCCAGCTAATCTAGGGCCTTAGACCGCTCGGCCAGCGAGTCAGGCAAATTGATCCATAACGAAGTTCGTCGGCTTTGCGTAGAAAGTCAAACAGCAGGCCAACTACAGAACCCAAGGCCTCTCGCATTCACCGCCTAAATATACACACTCGTTGCTGTGAACGTATTTTCATATAATTTATTACCATTAAATTTTAAATTTTTTTTCAATCAGCCCTTCTTTTTTGGGTCGCTCGGAAGGTAAAATACATGTATAAAAAGATAGGTAGAAACTTAATAGGGCTACCTTCATATACTCATTCATAACCATGTACCACATGATCATAGACTGATTCATGTGTTATAGCCCTAGAGGCCACATTCACATCACGATTTCATTGAATACGCAGGCTGTAAACTTTAGAATTTCTAGAAAGACGACTTGATAGAATAAGCGTAATAATAACAGTTTTTAGGCAGACACTGCAGCACCGAAGGAAGCACCTGTGGGCTAATACCGACCGATACTCTGCTGTTCTGTCCGTTACTTTATGTTCTCTGGTTCTTTGTACTATGAGCCACCTGAGACACATCCTAACATTTAACGCCGCCTCCAAGTGATGTAAGAAGTATCGGATCAGAACTTATCTCCCCCCCCCCCCTCTTCCTCCAACGCTCTGAACGCACACTCAATATTTATAACACTGGACATGGCCCTGTTCTCGTACGATAAGCAAATGAGCATTGGTGTTGAGTAATCTGATGTAGAGGTCGATACTCCAACACAACCTGACTCTTGCAGTCAGTCGCCACTTATTGACTTCATCTGATTGCCACAAAGTAACTTTGATTTCCGTCGGAATGAAAGATTAGGCCGTCGAACCGACAAACGAAAAATACACTTCAGTTCTGTAGGGTTTTGATGATGCTACAGCCTGTATATCGCATTTGGCGCCACTGTATACTGTTTAGAAATGTACAAATATGGAACACAGCGTTTCGGACACAGACTGTGTCTCCGACCTCAGGTAAAAGAGCGAGGAAACTAGGACCAGAAGTTGTCTGTCTCAGCGGATTAGGTGTTATCGTACCCTTTCGCCTGAGGAGGGAGATAATCTGTCTCCGAAATCGTATATTCATTTTTGCGTTTTTACTAACTAGATGATGGATGAGCCGATCCCTGTGGCCGCGCGGTCTAAGGCGTGGGTTTGTGGCCGCTCGCTTGCTGGGATTGCGGTTTCGAATCCCGCCGGGAGAATGGATGATTGTCTGTTGTGAGTGTTGTGTGATGTCACGTAGAGGTCTCTGAATCGGGCTGATCACTCGTCCAGAGTTGTCCTACCGAGTGTGTAGTGTCTCCGTGTGATCATGAAGCCCTGATACTGAAGAGACAGTTTCCCACTAGGGGAAGTTGGGCCATGGGCGTGGGGGAGGGGGGAGGGAGATGATGGATGAAGTGTTTGGGGCAGTTATGTAAAGATTTGCAGCATTAAGATGATATGTTTTAATATACACTGCGGTAAAACGTACATAACGATTATGTATTTCAATATTACCAGGTCAGTAGAAACACGCGGTTCACATATTGATGTAGTTTGATGATAATTAAATATAATTTCGGGTAATAATTGTTACCATTAGATTCACAGAATTTCATATTGCTGTCCGATCTGTAGAGACCTAAGACTGTGTAGAAGTACACTAAAAAATATGATTTTCTTTCTTGTGTTTTGTGGGTGTTAAACTTGGTCTCTCACATGGGGTGAAGAACATAGTGTAGACTGAGACGTTCGAGAACGGGATGCTGAAGAAGATAATTGAGCCGAAAAGGGAGGAAGTATACCTAGTAGAAGAGTGAAGAAAACTGCATAATGAAGAATTTTGTGATTTGTTCACCTTGCCAGATATCATTAGTGTAGCAGATCATGGCTGATGATGGGCGCGATATTGGGCATATGAGGGAAGAAGAGAATTGGGTACAGGGTTTTGGTGGGAAAGCCTGAATGATAGAGACAGTTTGGAAGACATAATCATAGACTGGAGGATAATATTAAAGTTTATCTTAAAGAAATAGAATATGAGGTTGCTGAATTAATTCATCTGACTCGGCGGTGATCATTAATGGCCTGTTGTGAACACAGTGTTAAACTTCAAGGTACTATGAAATGCGAGGCGTTTGTTGACTAGTTGAGGATGTAGTAGTTCCTGTGTGAGAGGTGATGGCATATGAGGGGAGTGAAGTTGTAGCTGCACACATTCTAAACCTCGACACTAGATTGGGGCGTGGCCAGTTTTAAGCTCCTGCCGGTTTAACCCTGGAGAAAGAGTTTTCGCTACACTCTAGGAGGGTGGTTAGTCCTCAGAGCCGGTCGAATGCTTTGGAGTATAGAAAAGTTTTTGCCTATGACCGAAATCGAACCACGACTTCTCGGGATGTCCAGCCTGCAGCCTAGTCGCTGTACTGAGTACACTACTCCTGTTAGCTGCTCAAGGACTCTGTATCACGGAGTTATTTAAATTAGCTGATAATATATTATCTGATTCTTGACCGCAGAAACATTATAGTTTATGTGTGACCGCCCATTCTACATTTTCAACAAGTTCACTGTATTTTATATGCGGTGAGGCGTAACGTTCTCATGTGCCATAATATGAGAGTTCGTAATTATTTTTTCGGTTAGATAATGATACCTGTAAACCTTGAATTTTGGGAAAGATGGAAGAGGATTTGTTGTTTCCTCTTTCAAGGTACAGCCCCTATGTTTACCTGGAGAGAATGGTAACTGAATCAGTGGTACTGAGTCACACTTTAGAAGCTTACATTCGCTCAACTTGCCAAGAAATTCCCTATATGGCTACAAAACCTTAATGTTCATTGCCTTCTACCGTGAACTTTGCAGTCCACTGCCAAAAACGGCCTCTGTAAGGTCTTGTCTAAAATTACCCTCCCACCTACGGCTGTGTTTTTATTTCCTTCGGGAGTTTCGAAATACCTTTTGTAATCAATTATCATATCTGCCTTGATCTGTTATTCATCACTCAACTCATCCTCCTTGTTCTGTTAAGTGTAGTTACATTAGTAAAGACTAACATTTATAAAAGGTAAATCAGTCCCGTTACAGGCCCGGAGTGGTCCAGAGGGTTCCGGGAAGTTAGGGTTACCAGATTACATGACACTGGCACAGGATGGTGGTAAGGTTGTCAACCCTAGGCACCGGCAGCCTTTTCCCCCAGGAAATGCTCCTGGTACTCATTTCTGTTAGGGGCTGAGTCGACCTCAGGACCATAGTGCTATCGGAAGGATTATGCCAATGAAAAATTCCAATGACACCATCTGGAATCGAACCAGCGACCTTCCGATTTGTAGCACAGTACCTTAACCACTGTGCCACCGCGGTCCCCGACTAACACTTATAAAGGTCCTTATTATGTGAGTACCTCTATCTTTCTGTTTTATCGTCTCTTGCCTCGAAATAGTCTCCTCAGGACTTTCTTCTCAAACACGTAAGTTTCATATCCGCATATAAGAGCCGGAAAAGTAATTATTTTACGCATTTTAAGCTCCGCGTCCCTTTTAGACAGAAGATGGTGGAGAATATGACGGAAAGAACAAAACCTGTCAGGATATGTGTTTGGCCGGTCGTGTTCGAATCTGGTACTTCCAGGATAAAAGGCAGGCGCGTTCCGCCGAGATGATTCTTCTCGGTAATCATTCTTTACCGGTACATTTTTATCGGTCTTCTCACTCTTGTCGTGAATAATGCTGCAGCTCAGCGGACAGACTGAACAGGTCGGACCAGCGGGGTCTAGGCTGTTGCAACATTATGACATAAATTAAACCGAGTAAGTACGGGGGGACACGTGGTTGTGGATGGTTGACCAAACCACTTGACCTCACATGTTTACACGTCTTGCACTCGTTCCTTATCCAGGTTGCAAAATAACGCTACAAACGGAAGGACGGACAGACTTGCCAGTAATGACGTCATGTTGTCGTGGTCGCCGGAGAATGCGGAACCGGCGCCTCCATCCGTTTTGTTACCCATAAGGAAAGCAATATTGTTCGCATGCAACAATGGACAGGATGCGTACTAAACATGAATGTTGCGTTATTTGCATTAATATTTATTATACCAAGACCAGCATCCCATTCGTCACTGAAAATGAAGAACAAAAGGAGTTCGTTTGACTGATTACAAGACATTTGTATTTTCTGTTCATACATCCTAGAGTTGACCTAAATGTGATGTTCTGACACTAACTGTCGCGACCGCAGGCAGTGTGTGCTGCCTCTTGCAGACGCTGGTATCCTTTCAATTCAGCGTGTTTCAGCTACGAACAAATATTTTCAATGCAAGGTACGTTACTGCCAGTAAATCATACCGAAAGGAACGTAGTAGCAAGCTGGCCCATAGACAGACCATGGACACAGCGAGTTCAGCGGCTTACACTGCGGGTGCAAATTTGTACATGTGTTTATATATTGATGTAATGTTACATTAGACATCATTCTATAAATATAGGAGTAAAAAGTGCCTTTGTCAGGTGGGCGAAATTAACACTTTAATTACATGATGCTGTCTGTAGCACTGCACAAAACATCTTTCATATACATCCATTTTTTGAAAGTCGGTTATTTCCAACCTCGGCGGTCCAACAGAGGCAGCACGTGGATGGGGCCCAGTGTCGCACGTTTTTTAGTGGGCTCTTTAGCGTGTTTGTCTTTTATATTTTCCAAAGTCCTAGTGGGTGCCTCCAGATTTGTAGTGGATGCACTGCACCCATTAGCACCCCCCTGGCCACAACCCTGTTAGCAGGCTCATAGAGCTGTGACCCTGCAAACCTTGTTTTCTACAGTGAGTTTTGTTACGAGAGCCATCTGAAGCTACTCCCATAAAGTCGGGCCGACATATAACCCGGCAGTACGCTGACGTCTGTGATACTTAGAAAACTAACAGAATTTGGTAGATTATCGTGTTTCAACAAGTCCACCTTCACACCACAACCAACGACATAATCACCTTCATCAGCAGCTGCTGCAGTAACAACATTTTCTTTGACGATGTTGAATCCAATTGACTAACGAGAAAGGTAAAGTGTTGGTAAGGAGCTAGACTACTCGGGAGATAACTCGATTTGCCTGCTACCCTATGCGAGGTTTGTTAATGGGGGGGGGGGGTTAATGTCGCCATGCGAATGCCGGAATACATTGATTCAAGCCAAATAGTTCTGCCGTTATTTAATAACAGAATTTGTGGCAAAATATCGAAGAAGAGACGACGTAGTATTTTCAAGTTTCATTCCCAATTCACGTGCCCGAACATAGCTGCCTGGCCGCCGCTTGTTTGTCTCTGCTGTGCTGATAGGAAAGCCGAGAGTTTACGGATACACATGCCTTATAGACAAAATATGAAATTAGGCATTGTGTATACCGGCCATATATATGAGGCACGATGTCAAATATGTGCTGTTTCTCACACCTCCTAGAATGAAGGTAATGCATTAACGAGGAGTTTAATAAGCGAAACAGGCCAGAAAACTTTTACCGTCTTATCTGCATGCGCTGTAACCTCATATACGTGTCACGTTTTGATGATATTAGTTTTCATTAAGTCCGAAATTTTGAAAATCGAAATATTTGGGCTGCTGTTCCAGTAATCTTCTTCGCTTGGTATTTAAATGTCTGTAACCTGATTCATCTTTATGAATACTACCAGTACGCATGCCAGACACATATTTGTATTTCATTAGTGTTCGTGTAAGACGTATTAGCACTATACCTAGCTGAATCTAGTTATTCTGTAAAATAGTAATAATCGTATAATTTTACGCTATGTAATCTGAGCAACTGAAAGTGTAGTTAAATCAAGTGAAAATAAAACATGTGAAAGCGATCTTGACAGAACTTCCACTGATGAAAACGGTTCGACTTCCGCATTAAGCAGGTCATGTTGTAGTGAGAATGCGTTAAGAGAATTCACACAAAGTAATTTACTTTTGCGGAAATGTCATTAACTCGCGTTAAGCTTTTAAAGTTTCGTGTAACTTAAAAAATAAATAAAGGCGTAAATAAATATATGTAAATATATATAAGGTAAAGTGATCCCGTTACAGGCCCGGTGTGGCCCAGAGGTTGGGTAGAGGTATAGCTCTACTCTTCCATGACCGCGGCACTAGAAGGGGGTGAGTGGTCAGCAGCACGCCCCGGCCGCAC
>Ga0131853_10012536_pt1 | contig 15538 bp, 11 predicted proteins | sample TergutLab28metaG_FD_92764 | JGI IMG/M metagenome (GOLD analysis project Ga0131853, IMG submission 92764) | Labiotermes labralis P1 segment gut microbial communities from Petit-Saut dam, French Guiana - Lab288 P1 (version 2) (version 2) | ecosystem: Host-associated > Arthropoda: Insects >...
GCCATAGGCCTCTGCCATTACTTTCGTTATTGCCGCTGTTAATGTTGTCTTCCCATGATCCACATGTCCTATTGTCCCTACATTCACATGCGGTTTATTTCTTACATAACTCTCTTTCGCCATTTTTAATACTCCTAATTTATTACTTTTTATTTATAACTAGCTACGGCTAGAATATTTTGCTTTAACCTCAGCTGCCACATTTTCAGGAACTTGTGAATAATGCGAGAACTGCATAGTAAATTGCGCTCTACCTTGAGATTTACTTCTTAAATCTTGAATATAGCCAAACATTGAACTCAAAGGAACCGCTGCCAATACTACTTTCGCATTGCCTCTGTCTTCCATAGAATTAATTTGACCGCGTCTGCCATTTAAGTCGCCGATAATATCTCCCATATAATCTTCGGGAGTTACAACTTCTACCGCCATAATTGGCTCTAAAAGTTTTGGCGAAGACTGATTCATAGCATCTCTAAAAGCTCCGCGTCCAGCAATTTCAAAGGTTAAAGCATTAGAATCCACCTCATGGAATGAACCATCGTAAAGCTCAGCTGCCACATCAACCACTGGGAATCCTGCCAGCACTCCATTTTGCATAGCACTAATAATACCTTTTTCCACACTTGGAATAAACTCTCTTGGTATTGCACCGCCAACCACAGAATTCGTAAATTTAAAACCTTCTCCCGGCTGCATTGGCGTAAATTTAATTTTAACCCTAGCGAACTGACCAGCACCGCCGCTTTGTTTTTTGTGGGTAAATTCAAGATCAACTGGCTTAGAGAAAGTTTCCCTATAAGCCACTTGCGGTGCACCCACATTTGCTTCTACCTTAAATTCTCTTTTAAGTCTATCTACGATAATTTCAAGATGCAGCTCACCCATACCAGCTAGCACGGTTTGACCACTTTCTTCATCGTTTTTAACTCGCAAAGACGGATCTTCTGCTACGAGCCTAGCAATCCCCATACCCATTTTTTCTTGGTCGGCTTTAGTTTTTGGCTCAATTGCTACTTCAATAACCGGCTCTGGAAAATCCATTCTTTCTAAAATAACTGGAAAAGATGGATCACATAGTGTATCGCCGGTAGTAGTTTCTTTTAATCCAACTAACGCCACAATATCGCCAGCTTCAGCTGAATCAATTTCTTCACGGTTGTTAGCATGCATAAGAAGCATTCTGCCAACTCTTTCTTTTTTATTTTTAACCGAATTTAATACGGTAGATCCTTTTTCTAGCTTGCCAGCATAAATTCTGCAGAATGTTAAATTACCCACATGCGGATCATTCATAAGTTTAAATGCTAACGCTGCAAATTTTTGATCGGCAGATTGATCTAGCTGAATAATTTTTTCTGGATCATCAACATCTGTAGCTTCAACTTTTCCTAAATCTAACGGTGATGGCAAATAATCTACCACTGCATCTAACAACGGCTGCACGCCTTTATTTTTAAAAGCTGAACCACAAATTACCGGCACAAAAACATAACCGATAGTTCCCTTACGGATACATCTTTTTAAATCTGCTATAGAAATTTCTTTGCCTTCAAGATAGTCTTCAAGAAGTTTATCATCCATTTCCACAGCTTTTTCAATTAAAGCAGCCCGTGCTTCTTCAGCCTTAGCTTTTAAATTATCTGGAATTTCCACATAATTAAATTTAGCACCTAAATCTTCATTTTCCCAAACAATAGCACGATTCTCTACTAAATCTACCACACCGATAAAATCAGATTCAATTCCAATTGGCAATTGCAACACCAACGGAGTTGCTCCCAATCTATCTTTAATCATTTCAACACAACGTTCAAAGCTAGCACCAGTTCTATCTAACTTATTTACAAAGCACATTCTAGGAACATGGTATTTATCAGCCTGACGCCACACAGTTTCACTTTGCGGCTCTACACCTGCAACACCATCAAAAACAGTCACTGCACCATCTAGCACCCTTAGACTTCTTTCAACTTCAATTGTGAAATCAACGTGACCCGGTGTATCTATAATATTAACTCTATGATCTTTCCAGAAACAAGTTGTAGCTGCAGAGGTAATAGTTATGCCTCTTTCTTGCTCTTGCTCCATCCAGTCCATAGTAGCATTACCCTCATGCACCTCACCAATTTTGTGAGAACGACCAGTGTAATACAAAATTCTTTCAGTTGTTGTGGTTTTACCGGCATCAATATGCGCCATAATTCCAATATTACGATAGTTAACTAAGTTAATCTTCTCTGCCATAACAACCTCTTACCAACGATAATGTGCAAAAGCCTTATTTGCTTCTGCCATTTTATGTGTATCTTCTTTCTTTTTAACCGCTGAACCTCTAGCATTAGACGCATCTAACATTTCATTAGCAAGTCTCTCAGTCATAGTTTTTTCATTTCTTTTTCTTGATAAAGAAATCAACCAGCGAATCGCTAAAGCATTTCTTCTATCGCCCCTAACTTCAATTGGAACTTGATAGGTAGCACCACCGATTCTTCTGCTTTTCACTTCAACAGAAGGCTTAACATTATCAAGCGCCTCGTGAAAAACTTCAATTTGATTTTTGCCAGACTTATTAGCCAGCATATCTAGCGATTCATAAAAAATCTTTTCAGCAACGGATTTTTTACCTTCATACATTAAACAATTAATGAACTTAGTTACCAAAGTATCTTTATACTTAGGATCTGGCAATACTTCCCTTTTCTCTGCGGCATGACGACGAGACATACTTTAACCTCTTGTTAATTTCTTAATTAATATTTATTTTTTTGGCTTTTTAGAACCATATAATGAACGTCTTTGACGTCTTTTTTCGATACCTTGAGTATCTAGCGTTCCTCTTATAATGTGGTATAAAACGCCTGGTAAATCTTTAACCCTACCACCTCTTACTAAAACCACGCTATGCTCCTGAAGGTTATGTCCTTCGCCTGGGATATATGCAGTTACTTCTTGCTGAGATGTTAACCTAACCCTAGCCACTTTCCGCAGTGCCGAATTTGGTTTCTTTGGAGTAGTGGTATAAACACGAGTGCATACCCCTCTTCTTTGCGGTGAACCCAATAAAGCTGGCACCTTATTTCTTGAGGCTACTTTTTGTCTTGGTTTTTTAATTAACTGATTAATTGTTGGCATAACACTCCCACATTTATTATTTATTAATGTTTACTCACTACTAATTTACTATTACAGCGAATAGACTACAATATACTAGCGACTTATTTTTGATTTGTCAATCATACTTTTAATAAAATTATTAACAAATATGATTGACAAAACTATTTTTTATATTTTCTTAACAAAAATCCTGTTCCCGCTGGGATTAGCCTTCCTACAATTATATTTTCTTTCAACCCTTCCAGCTTATCAACTTTACTTAAAAGAGCAGCTTCTGTAAGAATTTTTGTAGTTTCTTGGAAAGATGCTGAAGAAATAAACGAACGAGTTTGCAGGCTGGCTCTGGTAATACTTTGCAGAATTACATTATATCTTGCCGTAGTTTTATTGTTTTTTTCTAACTCTTCATTCGTTTCAAAAATATCTAGCCTATCTACAATATCACCTAGAACATATTCAGAATCCCCAGCGTCAACGATTTCTACTTTTTGCAGCATTTGACGCACAATAACTTCAATATGCTTATCGTTAATACTAACGCCTTGTAATTTATACACATCTTGCACTTCATTTACCATATACGAGGCAAGAGCAGTGATTCCTTTAGTTCTTAGAATATCGTGCGGATTAATGGTGCCATCGGTAAACTGATCGCCTTTTTCCACAAAATCGCCCTCATATACTAACAGCTGCTTATCTTTAGGAATAGTGTATTCCACATAAACATTATCATCATCGCGGCTTCTAACAATAATATTTCTTTTATTTTTATAATCCTGTGAGTATTCCACAATACCGGAAATATCAGAAACAATAGCCGAATCTTTATATTTTCTAGCTTCAAAAAGTTCAATAACCCGAGGCAAACCGCCGGTAATATCGCGGGTTTTAACGGATTCTTTAGGCACTCTAGCAATAATATCACCCGGATGAACTTTCTGTCCGCCGCTTACTAAAATAATTGTATTTGGCTGCAACGGATAAGCAATATCTGCTTTTTCTGCATTGCCGCTTAATTTTATTCTTGGTTTAAGGGCAGCAGTTCTGCTTTGCTGACGCCAATTAGTAACCACTTTTGAAGAAATACCTGTAGCTTCATCGGTTTGTTCGCTTAAGGAAAGCCCGTCCATTAAATCAGCATATTCTACAATACCTTCAAATTCAGTAATTATTGGCACAGTAAAAGGATCCCATTCCGCAACTTTAAAGTTAAAGTCTAGCTTAGCGCCATCTTTCGCATATAGTTTTGCACCATAAGGAATTTTTTGACGGAATCTTTCTTGATTTAACTCATCTAATAAAATTGCCTCACCGCTGCGGCTTAGTACAATGCTAGTGCCGTCTTTTGCCGTAATTACCCTTGCATTTTCTAATTTAAAAGTTCCGGCAATTGGCGCTTCAATAGAGTTTTTCTCAGCAATTTTCTGCGCTGCCCCACCAATATGGAAAGTTCTCATAGTAAGCTGTGTGCCCGGCTCACCGATAGACTGTGCTGCAACCACGCCTACTGCTTCGCCTAAATTTACCGGATAACCCTTAGAAATATCGCGGCCGTAGCATTTAACGCAAACACCTCTTTTTTCTTTACACATTAAAACCGAGCGGACATTAATTTTGTCTAACCCGCTTTTATCTAATACCGAAGATATTTTTTCATCAATATAAGTATTAGCAGCCACAAGAGTTTTGCCGGTTTTAATATCTTTAACATCTTCCGCCAAATATCTGCCAAGCACCCTATCGCCTAAACTTTCAACAATATGTCCGCCTTCAATAATAGCTCTAACCTCAATTCCTTGTTCTGAACCGCAGTCGTCGCTGACAATTATCATATCCTGCGCCACATCTACCAGCCTACGGGTTAAATAACCAGCATTAGCTGTTTTCAATGCCGTATCGGCAAGACCTTTACGCGCTCCATGAGTAGAGTTGAAATATTCAAGAACTTTTAAGCCTTCTTTAAAGTTAGAAATAATTGGAATCTCAATAATTTCGCCCGACGGTTTCGCCATCAGTCCGCGCATACCTGCCAGCTGCTTCAACTGAGCTACAGATCCCCTTGCTCCAGAGTGCATCATCATATACACAGAGTTTACAGGCTTGCCCGGCGTTTGTTTAAGCATTTCTACCATCATATCATCGGCAATTTTGTTAGAGCAAGAAGACCATGCGTCAATAATTTTATTGTATCTTTCGCCTTCAGTAATTAAACCTTCGCTGAATTGTTTTTCATATTCTTTAACTTTATTTTCAGTTTCCTCAACCGTAGCAAATTTCGTATCTGGAATAATTAAATCGTTTTTACCAATAGAAATACCAGCTTTACAAGCAGCAGTGAATCCTAATTGCATAATATGATCTACAAATTCCACTGTAGCTTTTTGTCCGCAATAACGATAGATATAATCTATCAGCGATGCTACTTCTTTTTTGGTAAGCGTTTTATTAACTAAGCTGAAATTTACCGTTTCATGCTCTGGTAATTGTTCCGCCAGCATAACTCTACCGGGAGTTGTTTCAACAATTTCAGCACCCATTTTATATTTAATTTTAGTATGCAGAGTAATTACTTTAGCATCAAGGGCTTTTTCTAAGTTGGTGAGAGAATTAAAAAGTTTGCCCTCGCCCTTTTCACCTTCACGCATAAGCGATAAATAATAAATCCCTAAAACAATATCTTGTGATGGCACAATAATTGGACGACCATTTGCCGGCGATAGAATATTGTTGGTGGACATCATTAGCACTCTGGCTTCTAGCTGAGCTTCTAGCGACAACGGAATATGTATTGCCATTTGATCGCCGTCAAAGTCGGCATTGAATGCCGTGCAGACAAGCGGATGCAAATGGATCGCCTTGCCCTCAATAAGTTTAGGTTCAAAGGCTTGAATCCCTAATCTGTGCAATGTAGGAGCACGGTTTAGTAAAACTGGATGCTCTTTAATAACTTCTTCAAGAATATCCCAAACTTCAGCTCTTTCTCTTTCTACCATTTTTTTAGCAATTTTGATAGTTGAAGCAATGCCATACATTTGCAGTTTAGAATAAATAAATGGTTTAAATAGCTCTAAAGCCATTTTTTTAGGAAGACCGCATTCATGAAGTTTTAAGTAAGGACCCACAGTAATAACCGAACGACCAGAGTAATCTACCCTTTTACCTAATAAGTTCTGACGGAAACGACCTTGCTTACCTTTAAGCATATCGGCAAAAGATTTCAGCGGACGCTTATTGCCATCGGTAATTGGATTGCCTCTTTTAGTATTATCAAATAAAGCATCAATAGCTTCTTGCAACATTCTTTTTTCATTGCGGATAATAATATTCGGCGCACCTAGCTCTATAAGTTTTTTTAGGCGGTTATTACGGTTAATAACGCGGCGGTATAAATCGTTTAAATCACTGGTTGCAAATCTGCCGCCATCTAGCGGCACAAGCGGACGCAAATCTGGCGGTAATACAGGCAGAACATCCATAACCATCCATTCTGGGCGAGTGCCAGATTTAATAAGAGAATCAATAATTTTTAGTTTTTTAAGAATTTTTTTAGATTTAATATCGCTCATGGTTTCAGCCAAAGACAATTTAAGTTTTTTAGACTCAAGCTCTAGTTCAATCCCCATAAGGATTTCTTTAATAGCTTCCGCACCCATTTCAGCTTTGAATGCACCTTCGCCTAATTCAGCCATCGCCTCACGATACTCTTCCTCGGTAAGCGTTTGATTCACCTTAAAAGAAGAAACGCCAGAATCAACAACAATATATTTTTCAAAATACAATACTTTCTCTAATTCTTTAGAGTTAATATCTAAAAGCGTGCCGATTTTAGAAGGCACAGATTTTAAAAACCACACATGCACCACAGGAGTAGCCAATTCTATATGACCCATGCGTTCACGGCGCACGCTTGCCTGGATTACTTCCACGCCGCATTTTTCGCAGACAATGCCTTTATATTTCATACGCTTATATTTACCGCATAAGCATTCGTAATCTTTAATTGGACCAAATATTTTTGCACAGAACAAGCCGTCTTTTTCAGGTTTAAAAGTTCTGTAATTGATAGTTTCAGGCTTTTTAACCTCACCATAGCTCCATGAGCGAATTTTATCAGGACTAGCTATAGATATGGCGATTACATCAAAATCATTAGGGTTTTGAGCTTGAGCCTTAGATGAGACATTTTTAGCTAAATTGTGTGTTGCACTCATATGCGATTCCTCAATATTACTATTTATTTTTATTTCAGCAATTGCTGTAGAACAGCTAAATTTACCTTTATAATAAATTCAGCTGCTCTGCAGGTTAGTTTATTCTTCTAATTTTTTCATTTCTAAATTCAAACACAGGCTTCGCAGCTCTTTCACAAGAACATTGAAAGATTCTGGTATGCCCGTATTGAAAGTTTCTTCACCTTTAATAATGGATTCGTAAACATGGTTTCTGCCGGTTTGATCGTCCGATTTTACAGTCAGCATTTCTTGTAGAATATGTGCCGCACCATAGGCTTCTAACGCCCACACTTCCATTTCACCGAATCTTTGTCCGCCGAACTGCGCTTTACCGCCTAACGGCTGCTGCGTAATTAAACTGTAAGGTCCGATTGAACGAGCATGAATTTTATCATCAACCAAATGATGCAGTTTCAGCATGTAAATAAAGCCTACCGTAACTTTCCGCTCAAACGCCTCACCAGTTCTGCCGTCTATTAAGGTTACCTGCGCTGAGGTATCTACATTATTAAGCGTTAAAAGATTATCAATATCTTTTTCTTTAACACCGTCAAATACTGGAGTAGCAATATGCAAGCCTTTTTTATTGCTTTGCGCTAAACTTAAAATTTGTTCATCGCTAAGTGATTTAATGGCTTCAATTTCGTTTTCACCATAGCATTGCAATAAATATTCACGGATTTCTTTAACATTAGATTTATCGCTATAATAATCTTCCAGCATTTTGCTAACCCGCTTACCGATATTCGCACAAGCCCATCCTAAATGCACTTCCAGTATCTGTCCTACATTCATGCGAGAAGGCACGCCTAATGGGTTTAAACAAATATCTACCGGAGTTCCGTCTTCTAAATAAGGCATATCCTCAATCGGTAAAATTTTAGACACCACCCCTTTATTGCCATGACGACCAGCCATTTTATCACCAGGCTGTAATTTTCTTTTTACCGCAATAAATACTTTTACCATTTTCAATACACCGCTAGGTAAATCATCACCTTTTTGTAAAATAGTAATTTTATCTTGATAGTTTTTATTTAAACGAGCAATGGAAACATCGTATTCACTAATAATTTCGCTCATAGCAGATGCTGCAGATTTATCTTTAAGCGTAATTTTTAATAAGTCGTTAAGGCTCATTTTTTCTAAGGCAGATTCTTTTAAAACATCACCAGCACTAATGCCTTTACCGCTTAAGGCTTCTTTACCTTTAAGAGATTCTGCTAGTCTTATTTTATATAAAGAATTAATTACTGTATGTTCTTCTTCTTTCTCGTGAGTAAGTTTATCGATATAAGTTCTTTCCATAGATTGAGTGCGGCTGTCTTTTTCAACACCTCTGCGGGAAAAAACGCTTACACCAATTACCGTTCCGCTAATTCCTGAAGGAACTCTTAGAGAGGTATCTTTAACATCAACGGCTTTTTCACCAAAAATAGCCCGCAGAAGTTTTTCTTCTGCTGTAACCACTGTTTCAGCCTTTGGCGTAACTTTACCAACTAAAATATCGCCGGACTTAATTTCAGCTCCAATATACACAATGCCAGATTCATCTAAATTTTTAAGCGCTTCATCGCCAATGTTTGGAATATCAGCAGTTATATCTTCTGCACCCAGCTTAGTATCACGGGCAACCACCTCAAATTCTTCAATATGCACGGATGTAAACACATCATCTTTAACCACGCGTTCACTTATAAGAATAGAATCCTCAAAGTTATAGCCATTCCAAGGCATAAATGCTACCAGAACATTTTTACCAAGCGCTAACTCCCCATTATCTATAGAGTGCCCATCGGCAATAATATCGCCTTTTTTAACTATATCACCAACTTTCACAAGAGGCTTTTGGTTGATGCAAGTATTATGGTTAGATCTTTGGAATTTTTTAAGATCATACACCACTAAATCGTAAGGCAAACCTTTGCTATCGGTAGCTTTAACCACGATTCTTTTAGCATCAACCTGATACACAATACCATCAGTTTTAGATAAAACCGTAACTCCGCTATCCCGGGCAACTAAACCTTCCATACCCGTTCCCACAATTGGAGCTTCAGCTTTTAACAAAGGCACTGCTTGACGCTGCATGTTTGCACCCATTAATGCTCTGTTAGCATCATCGTTTTCTAAAAATGGCACAAGAGACGCCGCTACAGACACTAACTGGGTAGGAGAAACTTCCATATACTTAACCTCGTTGGGCGAGCATAAAGTTGCCTCACCAGCTACGCGGCAGGTTACTAATTCTTCAATCAGCTTATTATGAGAATCCATGCTGCTGCTAGATTGAGCAATAGGATGATCGCCCTCTTTAGTAGCATTTAAATAAACTATTTTATCGCTGACAACACCATTTTCTACAATACGGTAAGGAGTTTCAAGAAATCCATATTTATTAATTCTAGCATAAGTGGCTAAGGAATTAATAAGCCCAATATTTGGACCCTCTGGAGTTTCTATCGGACAAATTCTGCCATAGTGTGTTAAATGCACATCACGCACTTCAAATGATGCTCTTTCGCGGGTAAGACCTTTAGGTCCTAGTGCGGATAATCTTCTTTTATGAGTAATTTCACTTAAAGGATTGGTTTGATCCATAAACTGCGATAATTGCGAAGAGCCAAAGAAATCTCTTAATGCTGCCTGCACAGCTTTTACATTTACAGTTTCCGCAGGCATTAATTCTTCTACCGAAGCCATTTTTTCTTGAATGTATCTTTCCATTCTAACAAAAACGATACGCAGCTCGTTTTCTACTAGCTCACCCACCGAACGCACGATTCTGTTGCCAAGATTATCAATATCATCTACACCAAAACGACCGTCTCTAATTTGCAATAGGTGCTGAACAATATTAATAATATCTTTTTTAGTTAAAACTGTTAAATCTTCGGGATCGTTCAAGCCAAACTTTTCATTAATTTTTACACGACCAACATTAGATAAATCGTATCTATCGCCTGCAAAAAATAAACTTCTAAAAAATTCATCAGCAACCTCAATATTTGGCGCATCTGCCGATTTCACCACGCGGTATATTTCATTCAGCGCTTTAAATCTGGTGTCATTTTTATCGGCTAAAAGCGTATTTAATAAATACGAGCCAACGGTTAGATTGTCTATTAAAAGAATATTAAATTCTTTAATATTTTCCTCGATGAATTTTTCTAAGATTTCTTTATTAATTTCCAATCCGGCATTAATTAAAATAATGCCATTTTTATCTATAATATCTTTAGCAATATGGCGGCCAATAATTTCTTCCTCTGGCACAAGGACTTTTGCAACTTTAGCGCGTTCTAATTTTCTAAGAATACCAGCATTAATTGTGGTATCAGCTTTGATTAATACCTCTTTATTAGCAGCATCTAATAAATCAAAAGACAGTTTGCGTCCTTTATATAAATCGGCAACAAAATCAATAATATAACCGCTTTCACTTTGCTGAACAGAAATTTTATCATAAAAAGTTTCTAAAATTTCTTCCGGAGACATGCCCTCAACATTTTCAGGATTAATTTCTTTACCTTCAACTACCAGTTTTTCTCTAATTTTTTCAGTTTTTACGGAATCAAGAGAACGCAGCAAGCAAGTAAGCGGAACTTTTTTTCTTTTATCGATTCTAACATTTAATAAATCTTTAGAATCAAATTCTATATCTAACCAAGAACCTACATGCGGAATTACGCTTGCAGAGTATAGTAATCTTGAGTTAGTATTTTTGCCCTTATCATGATCGAAAAACACGCCGGGACTTCTATAAATTTGTGATACGATAACTCTTTCGGTGCCGTTTATAACAAAAGTTCCGTCTTCAGTCATTAAAGGAATATCACAAAGCAGAATATCTTGTTCTTTAATATCTTTAACATTAACGGTGCCGGTTTCTTTATTAACATCGTTAGTAATTAATCTTAGCTTAATTTTTAAAGGCAAAGCATAATTGGCATCACGATTTTTAGATTCAGCAATAGAATATTTCGGTTCATCGAAAGAATAATCCATAAATTCTAAAATAAAACGACCGTCGTTACTATTCACCGGAAAAATAGAATTAAGAACACCATGCAGCCCTGTGTTTGTTCTTTTACTTTTCGGAACATTTAATTGTAAAAATTTAGCGTAAGATTCTTTCTGCATCTGAATAAGCTCAGGTATAGCTTCCACAGATTTAATCTTACTGTAATTTCTACGAATTCTAACACTGTTGTTCAATCTTTCCATCCCATTTCACCAAAATATTATTTAAAACTCAATAATAGCATAAATACCACATCAAAGATTAACGCTCTTTGATGTGGCATTCAACTTAAATTAAATAGCTAAAAACTATTTAAGCTCTACTTTTGCACCAGCTTCTTCTAATTTTTTCTTAATTTCATCAGCTTCAGCTTTTTTAGCGCCTTCTTTCACAGTTTTAGGAGCACCGTCTACTAAATCTTTAGCTTCTTTTAAACCTAATCCTGTAATGCCTCTAATTTCTTTAATCACATTAATTTTGTTAGAACCGGCATCAGCTAAAATGATTGTAAAATCATCTTTTTCTTCTGCAGCAGCACCGCCAGCAGACCCACCGGCAGCAGCTACAGGAGCAGCAGCGGCAACAGCAGTAACACCCCATTTTTCTTCTAACATTTTAGAAAGCTCAGCAGCTTCCAATACTGTTAATTTTGATAATTCATCAACTAATTTAGTTAAATCTGTCATTTTAATTCCTCTATTAATTTAATAATTTATAATTAAGCCTTCTTAGAATAAGCCTTTAATACACCAATAACATTAGTAGCCGGTGTTCTAGTAATAACCGCTACCTTTGTAGCTGCTGCAGTAAATAAACCAACCAACTTACCGCGAATCTCATCGAAGCTAGGTAAAGTTGCCAGCATATTAATATCAGCTGCTGATAATTTAGACGAATCATAAGAGCCACCAATAATAGCCAAGTGCGGATTCTTTTTTGAAAAATCATTAATAAGTTTTGCACACGAAACAGGATCTTCTCCCCAAGCTATGGCTGATGGACCTACAAGAAATTCATCTAAAACACTATTCTGTGTATCTTTTAGGGCTAAACTTGCAAGGCTGTTCTTAATTACTTTAAAACCCATATCTGATTTAGCTGTGATATTTCTTAGCTCTTCAATCTGCGCAACAGTTAGTCCTTTATAATGAACAACAATTATAGATTTTGCACTAACAAATATCCCATTTAACTCAGAAACAAGCTCTTGTTTTTCAGAACGATTCACTCACTCTCTCCTAGTTAAAGTTACGAAAATAATGTTAAGTAAATTTATGCAGTAATTTACACCACTACACCCCCGCCCGATGAGAAAGCCTAGATTCAATGCTAAACGAACAAACAAATTTCAAATTCAACTAAACAGAAATATTCCTTAATGAATTTTAAATTCAGCTTGAGCTTAACAACATAAATATAAACTCTGCTCACCGCCTACTTAGGTAATTAAGTTGCTCAAACACTTAACCAGCTAAAACAACACCTAAGGTCTTTGACAGGTTTTTTACTCTTTGTAAGACTAAAGTTATTAAGCAACCAACAGCAAAAATTACTTTAAAAAACCAAACAACAGAAGCCTCTAAGAGTATTTTTTATTTTCTTTTAGAAAATTAAGACACTTTGCTCTTAAAATCTTTAAAAAAAATTTAATTTTATAATTTAACTACACTTGATAAATCAAGTTTTAAACCTACACCCATAGTTGAACTTAAAGATGCACGTACAAAGTAAGCGCCTTTAGCTCCAGTTGGTTTAGCTTTCGCCAAAGCATCAAAGAAAACTTTAGCATTCTCTACTAAAGCATCTTCTTTAAAATTCAGCTTGCCTAATCCTGCATGAACAATACCCGCTTTCTCTGCTCTAAACTCAACCTGACCGGCTTTAGAGGCTTCAACTGCAGCTTTAATATTTAAAGTAACGCTCCCTAATTTAGCATTTGGCATCATTCCCTTAGGACCTAAAATTTTTGCCACACGACCAAGCAGCGCCATCATATCTGGAGTAGCTATACATTTATCAAAATTAATTTCGCCTTTTTCAATCGCTTCAACTAAATCTTCAGCACCAACAACATCAGCACCAGCTGCTGTTGCTTCAGCAGCCTTATCCCCTCTGGCAAATACAGCTATTCTAACAGTCTTTCCTGTTCCATGAGGCAACTGAACCACACCGCGAACAATTTGATCGGAATGCTGCGGATTGACTCCTAGCTTTACTGCTACATCAAGAGTTTCCGGAAATTTTAATTTTGAATTAGCCATTAAAACCTTAACAGCCTCTTCAATAGTGTAAACTTTATTAGTATCCAGCGATTCTTTAATTTTACGGATTCTTTTTACTTCTTTACTCATATTCTATTTCTCCACCACTTCTAAGCCCATTGAAATTGCTGAACCTTTTATCATTTCACAAGCTGATTCGATTGTTCTTGCATTAAGGTCTGGCATTTTATCTTCAGCGATTTTTTTAATTGCTTCCATGGTAATTGAACCAACAGTAGTTCTACCCGTAGTAGAAGATCCTTTAGAAATTCCAGACGCCTTTTTAATATAATAGGTTACAGGAGGTTTTTTAGTAACAAAAGTAAAGCTGCGATCTTCATAAACGGCTATTACCACCGGAATCGGCATTCCTGCTTCTAAACTTTGAGTTTGCGCATTAAACGCTTTACAGAATTCCATAATATTAATACCAGCAGGACCTAAGGTTGACCCCAACCCAGCTGGAGCTGCTTGATTAGCAGGAATTTGAGATTTAATATAACTTTTAATTTTTTTCGCCATTTCTTCCTCTATTTTATTTTAAGCATTAGAGTTGTAGTTTGATTTTAGCCTATCTACTACAAAATCTGCCTGACAAGAGCATAAAACATACTTATCAGTCAGCACATATATTTACACACAAAAACCGTGCATAAACATACATTATATATTATGAACTGTTTTTAAATAAAAGTCAAACAAAATATATAAAGTTAATTTATATATAAAAAAACATCCGTCTATAATGAATAAAAATTATAACTAATCTTTAATTTTTTCTACTTGATGATATTCAAGCTCCACTGGAGTTTGTCTGCCAAAAATAGAAACTGAAATTTTCAGCTTCATTTTTTCTTCTTCAATTTCTTGAATAATTCCTTTGAAAGAAGCAAAAGGTTCTGAAATAATTTTAACCTCTTCTCCAACTTCAAAATGATTATGGCTATTATTGCTCATTGAATTTTGAGTATCAACTTGATTCAACATTTTATCAATTTCTGCTTGCGATACCGGGAATGGAATTCCGTCTTTATCAAGCGCCCCAAGAAATTTAGAAACCCCATTAACGCCCTTAATAAGATGGAATAGCTGTTCATCTAAACTCATATTAAGAAAAACATATCCTCTAATAAGATTCTTTTTAACGCTGTTTTTTTTGCCGTAACGCATTTGCAAAACTTCTTGAGTTGGAATAAAAAGTTCATTAATACGGGATTCTAAACCTTTTTTCTCAACTAATTCTTTAATAGATTCTAAAACTCTTTTTTCATAACCAGAGTAAACTTGCAAAATATACCAATTCATATTTTAACTCCCTAAATTAAGCAAGAAACCTACAATACCAGAAAGAATCCAATCCAGCACAAAAAAGTAAAAAGCTGTAAGAAAAACCATTACAAAAACTATGCCGCTAACTTGGATAGCTTGCTTTTTAGGCGACCAAGTAATTTTATAAAACTCTTGCTTTACCTGATTAAAAAAATTAAGCGCATCTTTAAACATATTTACATTAACCTTTATAAGTGGCAGGAGTGGAAGGTCTCGAACCCTCAACCCTCGGTTTTGGAGACCGATACTCTACCAATTGAGCTACACTCCTAAAACATCTAATTAATTCAACAGAAGATTCCCAAACATTATAAACAAATTACTTCATAATAAATTTTTAAGAATCTCTAATAAATTAATTATATAAACATACCAGCTAATACAGAAAGTTGCAATATTTTAACTGCACTTTTCTGCATTAGCCAATAATTTTTAGTAAAATTAACTTCTACTACTTATCCAAAATCACAGAGATAACGCCAGAGCCGACAGTTCTGCCGCCTTCTCTAACCGCAAATCTTAATCCTTCTTCCATTGCTATCGGAGTTATTAACTCTACTGCAAATGTTACATTA
>Ga0131853_10012538_pt1 | contig 15537 bp, 10 predicted proteins | sample TergutLab28metaG_FD_92764 | JGI IMG/M metagenome (GOLD analysis project Ga0131853, IMG submission 92764) | Labiotermes labralis P1 segment gut microbial communities from Petit-Saut dam, French Guiana - Lab288 P1 (version 2) (version 2) | ecosystem: Host-associated > Arthropoda: Insects >...
AAAAAAAAAAAAAAAAAAAAAAGTAAAGAAAAAAAAAAAGTAAAGAAAAATAATAAAAAATTAAAATAAAAAAAAAAAAAAAACTTAAAAATAAAAAAAGACAAGTAAAAAAAAAAAAAAAAAACAAAGAACCATAATCATTAGGATGCTGATTGATAAAATTCATCTAGACCAAAGAATGTATGTTCAATAAGGTAACTCTTTAACGTGGATTTGAAAAGCTTAGTGTCATTTGACAAAACTTTAATATTTGACTGTAACCGATTATATGTCTTACTTCCAGAATGCAGCACTCCTTTCTGAACTAATGTTAAGTTTGTAGAAGGTAAATGTAAGTTGCAGTTGAAACGTGTATTCAAATCATGAATTTCAGAATTGGATTGAAATAGACCTCTGTTCTTGTTAACAAAAACAAGTAATGAGAAAATGTATTGAGATGGAAGTGAAGTATTTGTAACTGTTTGAACAGCTGATGGCATGAATCATGACTACCAGTATTTGTAATTATTCTTATTATTCTTTTTTGAATTTTAAAAATGCTGTTGCTATGATGTGAATTACCCCCCAAAAATAATACCATATGACATGATTGAATGTACATAAGAAAAATAGATCATTCTCAGTATATCCACAGACAAAAAATGTTTTAGTGACCTAATAGCGTTAACAAGCCTTATTCAATTTTGATGTTAATGCAGCAATGTGATCCTTCCATGACAGTGTATTATTGATGATCAAACCTAGAAATTAGTGCTATTGATATTAGTCTTTATTGAATTGGGTGCAGTTATTTGAATTTTTTTTTCATTTTGTTTTTAGTCAAGAAATGCATAAAGTGTGTTTTATTACAGTTCAGTGTTTAAAGATTATTCTGAAACTGGTTGGTTATTTCGGTCTTCACTGAATTAATATTATTCTTAAATTCCTCTCGATTAGTGTTTGATATAACAATGGTCGTATCTTCAGCAAATAGTATCAGGTTAGCTAATTTGCGTATGCTTAAAGAAAGATCATTTATATGTATATAAAAAACACTGGTCCTACAAAGTATCTTGAAATTCGTCTTGTATGAAACAGCAGTTGCTGGGTTTGTGATTCCAAACGCTCTGAAGTTACTGTGGTTCGTCCAAATGTCGCGTACCACTAACCTAGCGACACGTCAGTTCCCAGAAAATCTGAATGCAAAGCAGACTATGTATTTCTAATTAATTAAACGCATGCATCTATGAAAACGTTATGTATGTAAAAATTAAATAAAAACACCCATCCTACTCACGTAAAATATGAATTTCTTTTCATCAGGAGCTACACAACTCACCTGATTTCTTGTCTCTACCAGTCGAAGCTGACCGCAGCCTGGATCCGGGTTTAGGAGATTCACACGAACGTTTACTAAGTCGAATTCCATCTTCTTTTTTACCTTCACTTTGAAGCCTAGGCGACGCTGGTGGTTTCCGAGTCAGCACTTTACCTGTATGCATATTTTTAACGTTCAATCTCAACAGCTGCAAAGGTTAGGAACTGGTATAAGCATGTCCATCTCTGTTACCTCACCTGAATCTGACAATATGTGGTCAACAGGTACATGAAACGCAATCAAATTCCTGGCTGCTCTTCCTTCTTCTTGGACTAATAATCTAAAATCTTCCATACCAATACGCTGTCCTAACATACAATATCAGGAAATGTATTGCAATGTACACCTCACTCACGAAGTCTAACAAAAGAAATGGTTTTGGTACGTTACACCAGCGCTACAGCTTCAACGCAGACACTAAGTCCGCAAACAACGTTTAAAGTTTATTTTACCCTAATGCCATTTATATACCACCACATTTCTCTTTTCACATCTACTACACGACATTAGGTTATAAACATTTTATTCGATATATCGTTCTTCGAACAAATTATATTACCCATGGACACGGATTACAGCAAACCAAACCACTCGGCTGGACGCGTGGTTCTCGCGGCAGTGGGTATGAATATTGCTGCTTTCTGGGAGGTGATGTGGTGTAAGCTGGTAGACGTTTACGTTTCACAAGCCCCAGCTACCTCCATTATACACGAATACCCTGTTGATGTTAAAGCCGGCAAGATCTCCGAAACGTCGGCATGCTTTTGACTACATATTGTCACAACCTAAGTGTCAGGAATCTTCACATAACTACTTTTCTACAGGTAAAGATCTTCGGAATGCAACCCACGTAATAACATCATAGGCGTAGCTTGGAGGGGGGTGCAATTCCCCTCTCCCCACCACAATTTTTTTCTACTTAAGACTTTCTGGCTAGAGTTGAAGAGAGGCAAATAAAGAAAATTGGGTGAGATTTATTAAGGACTAGTTCAAACACATCTTCCCCCTCTCTAATTTGACTTGACTCCTAATACCCATGGTCCATCTCCCCTCCCACCCCAATGTTATCATTCAAGTTATGCCTATGAATGACAACTTACAGAAGATACAGTGACTATAAGTGACTGTACTTCTTTACTGTGCAAATACAAAATAAAACCTGCAACCAGCATATTTGCACTCAACATTTCATTATTCTAAATCATCATGAACCCATGTACATATATCCTTCTTAGCTCAATAATTCTGTAAAATACATTTCAGTCTATGTCTAGCATGACCAGGCACAACTCCTATTTTGCCAGAGTTTCAATTGATGCTGAGAAAATTGAACACAATACTTTGAACATACATTACCCAAAGTAATTTCATAACTCATAAGCTCTGTGTCTTCAACAAAGTAAGAAGTAAACCCTTATACAGAATCATCAATAATGATGGACCTGGATTCAAGACATAATGCTTTTATGAGAACAGAGGTATGATGATGGGATTTGCTGCAACATGTTCAACTCATTTATGTTTTCGTGAACACGTGCACTTATCCCTTTTGCACAAACTTCATTCACATACCATGCTTTCAGTTGCAGTAAGCACTGCCACTGCCATAGTTAGTATGATGCAAGCATCATATAGTATGAAGAACTCCTCTTGGCTTGTGTTGAAATGGTGGATTCTTTTCATTCCTTATTACTGTATGGTAACGTGGTATATAATGTGATGCTTTATTTTTAAACTGCCCTCAGAACGAATAAAAAAAAACCCTCAACAGAAGTTGGTGCATCATTAGATGACATTTGAATGTAATCACATAACAGAATTGTGTAGTACTGAATGAATCCAGCTAATCATTGGCTCCTTTGTGACATAGTTTTTACAATATATATGAAAATAAAAAATCTAACAAAAAAGATTACTGCCTAAATGCAGCATTCATCTAGAAATCTACATGACTTCCAACAATGTGCTTTAGCCCTTTAAAATATTAGCTCACATTCACATGAAACACATACCCCACTTGTTGCAGTTTAAAAAAAGGGACTGTAAAAGGAAGAAATATCAAATGTGCACAAGTTCAAGATAAAATCTATATTTTTCCACAAATCAAAGTGACAGACTGGTAACAAACTGTACATACTTCAGACCATAAACTTTCTAATCAATATAACTGCAAGAAAATAAGTACGCATGGTTTCCTTGGTATCTATCCCCAATGAATTCATGTCTTCAAGTACATTCTTGCACCTTTCACATGATGCATATCAGAAGCACATACCACATGACCATGATTGATTACCTTTGTGTAAAATCCACTCATATTCATAGGCAATGCTAGCTTTTCTGGTATTTAAATAGGTGTAATTTTAACCTGAAAGATGATTGAAGATTAATTAAAACCAAACTTAAATACTTCATCCTTAATTCCCTTTATTATAGAAAAAAAATAAAGTCACAAAACCTTCCTCTTCAGGAAAAGAAATGGTGTTGGAACATTTATGTAACAATACTTCATCATGTCAACAAGTGAAAAGTATTGTGCTTTAGTGCCATAACTGTGTTCACACCTGACACTTATAATAATATAATTGACATGTGAATATGTCTCGTTTTTGTAAGCTTTTAACTTCATTGTCTTTTCCTTAATATCAAAAAAGTTTGTAGAATATAAATATGGACAACAACTATCATTTTATGTTCTAGGGTTATAACAGCATAAACCCAAATGTCTTTTGGCAAGTAAGGTCAGACACACTACTATTTATGACAGGCATGGATAAAAAACATGCATATTATTTTAGAAATTCATGATGAAATCATCATTCAGCAGTAACTGGAAAAGAAAAAAAAAAACATCAGAGCCACCGCTATAATTTTAAATCCATAAAGTAATAAATAGAAACTCTTTCACATTGGGTACACTATACTTCTGCTTCTGTCTAAATATAATGGAATGACTTAGGCCACATTAGCCAAACAACCCTCCCAATATGACATTAAAATTACATGACAAAAAAAACTGGTCCATTATAAATAAGATCTACAAAACTGACTTCAAAGCAAGAAAGCTTCATGGTATACCATTGGTTACTCTTATTAAAATTTCATGATTACTTCAAAATTATAGTACGAATTAGTTAGAAAGTACCATCAAAATTACAACTTACTATGATTTAAAAACATCCCTATATAATTTAATTCCTTCATTCCTAATATTTACACAAATAAGGAGCATGAGAGGACTTTTTCTGAAGTATATTCTGCATGGTTACTACAGCTGTAGTTACACAGAGAATCCCACATATTGCATACAAGAAATTTTCAGATCTTGAAACTAATTAGAATAGTTTGTACCTAGAGCATTTATTTCCATTAGGTACTAGATAATTGATGGAAGGCAAAGACAAACAGTAATTCATATGTGAGATCGCCAAGTCTTAATTTATGAAATGAATATTTGAAACGCAAGAATTTTCTGAAAATCTTACAGCATAAATGTTCTACTATCAGTGATGTGTCTCCAATGTATGTGTGTGTACATATACAACATTTTCAGCCAGTTACAGGTACAGATTTACAGTTCCCTGCGAACAACTCACTTTTAACTTTCGTTCAAATTACACACAAATCTATATCACTGGCCTGAATGGCACATTATCAAAATTATTTGTATAAAAATGTAAAAAGAGATAGCAAACTGCTCTGTTATTTTCATGTGTTAACATCTATTCAGTGGCCAATTTTAAAAATTGAGGCTACATTACCCAGAAAGGACAATTTAGTTTCTACAGCAGTGTCCCAGTTTACATCTTAAGGGCAAGGTGACATAGACCTAATATAGGGCCTCTTTTTCAATGGAGGCCTCAAAATTTGGTGAGGAGACCTAACACAGGAACAGGTTGCAGATATACTTATGAATTATACGCATGAGAAAAGCAAAAGATACACTGGTATCCATTTACCTGTCAACATGGTTTAACAGCCTTGAAAACTCAAATCTTTGTCATTCACTGTCATAACCTACAATCTCACGAACAAAAAGGCATTTTTAATTCAGTTCACAGAAGGTTACAGTTCCACTGATACCAACCTTCTGTTTCACCCTACGCAGGGAAACATACTGCATATCCCAAGTGCCACCTATTTCCATGCCAGACTCACCATTCAATTTTTAGTAAATACATAATATGAAATTGTGACTATTTTATACTTCTTGTTCAATACCTCAACTTTTCCAGTTATTCTTTACACCAACACTTAATTTTGATCACCCAGCAATGTTTCTGATCTGTATTCAGGGAGTGTCTGGTTCAAACCTTGGTTGGGACACTGACTATCCTGACAAAGTCTTTTCAAGTTTATGCTCAAGTCCTTGCAAATAAATGCCAAGACAGTACCTCAAATTAGGCCACAGCCATTTCCTTCCACATGCCTTCAAAATTCATCATTCAATAATCATCCTACCAATGAATGTTGTACAGTCAGTGACTCTGACATCAATGAATGAAACACAAAACAAAGCCTTGAATTACCTAAACCTCCAATCAGCATTATGTGATCCTCTAAGAAATTGGCATGGCAGTAATCATCTTAACAGTTTACATTCACTGCAGAAGATGACAAATAGCACAAGTTCTGCAAATAGGAGGTGACAAAGGGCCTCAAAATAGTTTGGGCTCATAGCTTTACAATGGCTCTGATCCAGCTTGTCCAGTTTATTCAAGGTGAAGGTGTGCTGACGGAATAAATAAACATGATGCAAAACAGTCCAGTATATTAGAAATGGTGCAAGAAAGGAGGGGGTCAGACCCCCTATAATTCTATTCTCTCATCAGTATATGCATACAGTTTCTGTAAAGTAAACCTTGTTTTGCAATTATTCAATGAATAACCACTGGAAAAGAAAAAGCATGGATATTTTCACATTACATGTTATATACACAAAACAACACAAGCACTAACCCAGTTCACTGTTCCATATAATGGCAATTGTAAATAATGCTGACAATTCTGTACAAATCTTTATGTACAAATGTAATATACCTTTAAACAATAAGGCATAAAAAGTGAAGCACATTCTTAAAGTCAAATTTAAAAAGAGTCTCAGTATTTACAACATAATACAGTTGATGAGAGTGTCCGATTGTCACACGACTACACACGACAGTTAGTCCACTCCAGCAAATCCTTGTGACCCTTCAATAGCTTTGATGAGCTTGTCACGTAGCTGCTGGTAACTTTCATAAGGTGGCAAGTCCAGCCTATTAAAACTTCAAAACAATAACAAATTACTATTGTTCAAAGATACCATGTTTCATTCACATTTGAAAAATAAATAATAAGCAGCTGTCTTCCTCCTAATAATAATAATAATAATATAATCATCAACTACTATGTCACAAATTAAATTTACATGTACCTGAACCCATGTTAACTGCAGGCAACAACCCTTACATCAAAGTGCATCTCCAGCACAATGTGCTGTCAACATACTGTCCCGAAATCTCATGACAAGGATAAATAACTTTTGCATCTACAAGTTACAGATTTTCTGTTCCGGTAAGATGGGAATAAAATTAGACCATATATATCATCTTACAATGTTCTCTTGATGACTTTCAGAACATTGTACAAAAGCATGACTTCACAGATGTCTCCAATGGTCAAAATCCCCAAAACTGGGCCACAGACATTAAATTACTGGTTCATACAATAAAGCCAACAAATGCACTAATGTTAAAATTATATTTTTATACACAATCTATCATAACTGCGACATATTTCAATCTATCTTGAGAGTCTTCAGGGAGTTATGTACCATCAATAAAGCACATATAAAAACAGAGATAGATTATTAAATACGTATTCTTAAATACATTAAAATTTGTCCATACAATATCTGCAGATATTATAAAATTTGTTTGTAGCTGTGCAGAGCTGGTTCATAAGATGCAAAGGCTGTAGTTTTATAGGTTTTTACAACAGTTCATATCAGAAGGCTGTCACTTTATGTTTTGGTAACCAATGCACAGAAATGAACAGCATTACAATCAAATTACTGTACTGTCTTCATATATACAGACTATACAGGCCACCCCAGTAGTTAACACTGTGACTTCAGACCACCTTTAACATGCAAATTTTGTCATTTGTACCTAAAATTAAAAAAAAAATAACACAGCAAATTTACAGATTCCAAGATTTGTTTCTGAAATTAATTACACTTTACTACAGCAACTAACTATGAGCCGGATGGTCGACAGTTTGATCTCCAGTGGAGGCAAGGGATTTTTTCTTTGCCAGAAACCATCCAGACTGGCAGTGGGGCCCACCCAGCCTCCTCCAGTGAGTACCAGGACTCTTCCCAGGTAAGGGGGTAAAGCGGCAGGGGTATAGCATTCACCATCCACCCCCATCTAGCACCAAGGTTTGGAAAGAGTAGAGCTACACCTCTACACTTGCTTGGTGCCTTCATAGCATGTTATAAGGAAAAATTTATCTTTCACCCTTCATTATTGCAGATTCTGTTTTAAAGATATTTCCTTATTTTGAAAAAAGACAACACAACAATATAGTTTAAGTTTTAACTGTTAAATTGATTTAATTTTAATAATTAATATTAATGCTACACTCAAGACAAAACACACATCACTACTGTCAAATCTTATTGTTTAAATTTACTGGTCACAGTGCTCAAATTTTAATAAAATTCATATGAATTCTAGACTCAAGAATTAATTTACAAGTGTATAAATTCTGCAACACCATGCCAGATTTTACTTACCATGTATGGGCACGAGGATAGTTTTCTGGTAGACCCCATTTCTCTATGGTAAACAGCTGTGGACCATTGCTGCCATACAGTTCTTTGAAACCATTCATAGGAACACGAGAAGTTCCTGTTACAAACTGTAGGAGTCTGGCTCGCATCTCATTATTAAATGAGAGGACAACCTACAAATATGGAAATGGTACTGAGTATTGAAGTTTTGAGAATGTTCAAACATTTGTCATTATTTACAAATCCTTATATCTCTATGATTACTAATTCAAAAAAGAATAAATACAGCTGAACACTTTGTAATGCCATATTGTGATGAATGATGCAAGTACATTTATCAAAACAACAATATAAATACAGTACAGAGGCCATGAAAATGAACTGTTTGGTTACACACCCTCAATTCTGCCCCCTCCCCATAATGTGCTTCCCTATTGCCCTCCATTTGCATGGTCATGTTCACAATAGTGTTAGCAATGATAACTAAATTGAGCAAATGTTAAGAAATATGATGGACAGCACAGATAATAGGTTTCCTCTTCTCCAGCTCCCTTTGGCATATGTTACCAAGCCAAAAGCACTTTGTTTATATATATATATATATATATATATTATTAGCCAAAAGCACTCCTTACTTATGAAGGTGATCATGTGGGTATTCCTCAGAACAAAACTGCTAGATGACTAGAGAGAAACAGATGGAAGTATGCTATAGAGACCAATATAACAGCTCAATGGAGATGCAGAAAGAGTTCAATCCATTGTATGTCATCCATGACCTAAATACAGCAACAAATGCTTCAGGCTTGACACAAGCCACAGGGAGCTCGAAGGAAATACAAAAGCAAGAGGAAAGGAGGAAGCCTGGAGTGCCATCATGTCCATCAAACATAGGACTCATTCTGCAGATTCTCCCTAAAGAAGTGATGAGGACTACAAGATTAAACATTTCAGCAATTTTCAGATATTACAAATACAAATTATATTTTCATAAATTCTGCTAAGACTAGGGAAGTGTACCAATAAGGAAATTAAACAAGAAAAAAATTTGTGAGGAGTTACTTAATTTCAAACAGTTAAACCATGTGATATACACTAACACCTTCAGAGAAATCTGACAATACTGTCGACATCAACAAAACTTTGGAAATAATTAGAGGAAATATCAGAACTTCAACCAGACTCTTAATTACAATTTAAAGCAGATGTGATAAAGAATGTTCAAAATTATTAGATGAAAGGGAGAAGACTAATCACAATTATGCAAGAATCCAAGCCAAAGAAACAGAAACAATTTGAACAATGTAGCTGTTAAAAAAAAATCTGACGAAGTTAACTGACCTTGAAACAAAGAGAAGCACAGAAATACACAGGATAAGATAAGCTCCTAATGCCCAGAAACTACTTCGCTTTTCTCCTGTCATCATTCTGTTTTGAGGCACTTCGTTGTTTTTGTTATTGCTGTTGTTTATTACAAATGAAATTTCAGTACAGGGACAATTCATCATATGAGGTATTTTTCACTCTAGCAAGAAGTTTTAGCTTTCTTTCATAGGTGACTCTGTGCCTAACAGTGCCATCATGGGTACAATGGAGGATTCTAACCTTACTTGTGTATGCTGATATTGCTGCTGCTTAACCACATATATGCATGTGTGTGTGTGTGTGTATGTGTGTGTGTACATACATATAAGGAATATAAACTTACCCTCCAAAACCACTGCACAGTAATATGATTAGAATGATAATCGCCTTTGTACAGCGTATTCTGCTTCCAATCTTTGACATCAATATTCTGTATACCACACATCAACAATTCAAGTTCATGTTCGTCAAATATCTTGACAAGTGGAAGAGGCACCAGACCACTAAAACCATCAAGGAATGCAGTCATCTGATCTTGTACTCGTGACACAAACCGCCACTGAATAACCAAGCTAGAAAATAGATCAAAGAATCTCACACATAATCTTACATGCAGCGTAGCTGGAAAATCTTACATTACATGAGGAGTGTAGCTAGAAAACTTTTTTATAAATCAATAAAAACACTAAAAATAAACAAACACAGACAGGAAGATCTCCTGCTTTTCCACAACTCAAACAAATTTTATATGTATCACAACCTAGTGCTTTAGGTGCAGGGTAATAAAGTTCCAAAACAATCATTCAGATATGAGATTCGCCAGATCTAAAACACATTCTCCTCTTCCCTTTCCCCCTCCCCACATCCAATTCAGAAATGTGAAAAATGGGTAATTCCAGACTCCCACTAATCAGCAGACACATTAAACTGTGGGCCCCCTCCATCAATTGTCATTCACCATTCTCAACAGTGTGCCATGATTGACAGTGGAATATATTTCACAAGTGCATCCACCAAAGCAATGCTGCAGTGGCTGAAGAAGGTCAAATGGATCATAGCTCAATGTGTTAATCACAATAATAACCAGTTTCTTTCAACAGTAACACTCCTTGCTCTCATGCATCGTAGCACTGCTTGTGTTTTTAATTGGTGAATACTTAATTTCCACGCACACAGTGCATGCACACACCCATATGTGCACACACACACACATATATGCATGCTTACGAAACCAAAGGTTTTTCTGTCAGTGTTTTAAAGTCACTTGTAAGACACTATGCAATACATAAAGAAACACCTGGAAGTTATTACATGAGCATATACGTAAAACACTGTTTTCTGAATGATGTACGACAAAGCCACCATTACACTGACCTTATGTATTCATCCTTATTTTCATCTGTTAGGGGAATATTTGCACCATCTGGTTTCAGTTCCCGTTGTGAAAAGTGACCGAAACTCTCCTCATCTACACAGAAAGTAAGTTCAAGTTCTGAAGGATCATTCTCCTTGATCCAAAGTAATGAATTGTAGTATTCTGAATCCACACTTTCCATGTCTTTCAGGTCAATTGCTTTGCCTAGCATCATCTTGTAAAAGGGACGGATGAAAAAAGCTGCAAGTAAATCATTCAGGTTAATGTCCTTCAAATGTATCTACACCAATTTTAAAAACATTTTTTCAACACATAAACTCAAGAACAGAACATCCCAGTCAATGTCATGAATCTCCGTTCCTTAGGAACACACATATTTACAGTTCAACTGATACACAGTCAATGTGGCAGTCAATGTATGGAAAGCCACTGGTTTTCAGGAGTCATACTTGTGAATGTAAGACAAACATAACTACCCCATAATTACAACTTCATTATTCTCTGTGCTGTCAAATCTCATGTGATAAATACCACAAAAACACAAAGGCATAAGCCTCATCCACCGTGCATACAAACAATCCTAAACACAAATAAAGTCAGGCTTAAAGAATGCCATGGAACAGTAAATCAGTGCATTTGCATGTAATGGATACTTAACACACTAAGAGATTAATGTTCTCAAAGTGATGGTCAGCGTCAGGATATCACAGGAAGACACAGCTTTTACTTGTATAATTTCAAGTACTGGTTCTACAACCACATGATACCTCAGCCTGTACAACATTACGATTCCAGATGCTGCTCTGGCAGCATGAAGAAGGTCTAGTCTATTATCTGAAGAACATTCACTCATGCAAGATGTTTCTTCTCAGCTTAGCTTCCATAATCTCCCTGCTATCTGCAACCATTCGATATGGGCATCACAAAGGGAGAACGTGCAGCATGATATCTTGAAATGTTCACCAATGAAAGATGTGATGTCAATAATCTGAGCCACTGAAGAATAATGAACTCTTTAAATTTACACACTATTTAGGGGTTAATGGATTCCAAATATGTTTTGACATGGCAGGACATTTTTTTAACCCCCAGTTTTCACATCATCATATTTTTTATTTGCTTATTTTTTCATAGTGAAAAAATTAACTGATTTCAGAATACACCAACCTGCATTTTAACAAACCTGCAAACAACATGCATAAAAGATCATGGCAGATTTCTTCTCAAATACAAAATTCACATAACCAAAACAAAATTAATTGATCTGCAAAATGAGCCACATCATGGCATTATAAGCCTACACAAAATCTGCCACAAGAGAAATTTTAAGGTAAAAAACACACACCAAACTTTACTCATAAAACAGGAGGTACATTCTATACACAATGACATGGTACTACTGCTATATGTGTAGTTGTAATATGTAATACAATGTCACAAAATATCTTAAAAAAGGAAATGAAATGAGTAAACTGCATTGCTTACCATCCAGCAGTTTACCATGATAAACAGCCATCCCAGCAATCCGTCCAATGAACTTGAAGTAACTCAGGTGTTCTTCATTGCATAACCCAGAAAATGGGTTAATCTGAAGGGTGTAGTTATCCCTAATAAATAAAAGTGCTACAAGTGACAAAAGTCAGCAGATTTCTCCTTATCAAGCTGATATTATTTCCGTCAACATTCTGACGGAGTTGTCACGGACTTCAAAAATAATCTTTACTTTTTTGACACTTATGCAGTGAGGAAAGAGTTTCTTGTTTCTGTGCCTCACAGATTATAATCAGTCCTTATTTCCTTTGGCACTTTAGACTTGAAAGCTCACGGTCTGATAGGTTGGGCACCATGCCAAAGAACTATCTCAATTATCTCTATTATCTGAATGAACCAAATGCTAGCAAACAAAAATAAACTGAAAATAAATTAATATTTATTAATGATTATTGTGTTTTAGAGTGGCTAGATATGTTGCAAAATAAGCAATGAAAATCTTTAAAAATGTGCCATATTCAATGTTAACTTCAGTTTAAAGGATGTACTGCAGTTTTTACTGCTGCAAGGTAACTGGCCAGTTCACACTGGCAGGCACCAAGCTACACAAGTTTGACTGTGACAAACAAATGTAATTAGAAGTTTTAAGTTACACCATAATTACTTTCAAAGATTCTGAGACACAAGAATCTCAGTTTTGCAAAAGGTACCTATCTGGACTTCAGCATTCTATATTTTAAATGAACTACAGACTGTGATTAAACATTAATGATAATGATAAAAATATGCATTGTCATTTCAATTCAAATTGGAACCTAGCCATGCGTTTGAGTTGATGGTCCAGGGATTGAATCACGGCAAGGGCGATTTTTCGCAACCATCCTGACTGGTCCTGAGGCCCATCCAGGCTTCTATACAGTGGATACCAGGGTATTCCTGGGTGTACAGCAGCAAGGGCATGGCATTAACCACCCACACCATCTAGTGCCAAAGTTAGAGAAAGAGTACAGCTATACCTCTACTTCCCCTCTGTGCCTTCATGAGAAGGTACAAGGTGAAGTTTACCTAACCACCTGACAAATGCTTTCCCCATGTGGCTAACTTATTACGCAGTAAAATGTAGATCATTTTTATTTTAATCTGATATAACCAAGTCACTACATCACTATATGTCTTCATCCCTGCAAAAAACCAACAACCATATTTGTTCTATACATTACCTAATTTTCTTGCCACAAAACACCATAATTCATGGAATTAAGCATCTTGTAAATTTTGATCACTCTCTGGAAATGCAAATAAGTTTCTGGCCACTTTCAAGGAAAAAACGTTATAAAAACTATTCAGCTCAAACATTATTTGCTCTGACAGTGTCACCAACAACCATAACCTTATAGCACAGGAAATATCAGTTTTATGAATCACTGTGAGTGAAAGAAATAGAGCACAATGTGGTGAGCAAATGGTAACAGGAAAAAACTATGTCCTGTGATGTGTCTGGCTATGAACACTGAAAAGCAGCATAACTAAAATTAATGTAGTATATAAATTGTCTTGAAGTATTATAATAATGATACCAAACTAATTACAGCAAAATTACTTTAATCTGATATCTGACAATTCAGAAATCCTGATAATTCAGCACTTGAATAGAGTAGTCCCAAGAAGTAAGTTTGGCTTTCTACCAGAAAAAAGTTTCATCAACGGAACAAGCAAATCTCAAGACCTGTTCAAGCAGACCTCCAAGAGTGTAAGTACATCAACCATTGTGGTATCTCCTGACCCCTTGTCATCTACTCCATCAACTCTTCCAACTATGAAGACTCTAGAAAACACACACAAGAGGACCATGATGACTCTCCACCAGCAGATGAAGATATCCAAATGGAGTACACCAATGATAGGTGTACAGCCCAGGTACGGTAGCAGTAACAAAAAATCCAATTGATTATTTGGAACATTTAATAATTTGGCAACTGTCCATTCCCATGAGAACCAGATTAACAGAATTTTGCTGTAATTAAAACTGAATGCTTATTTCTTCAACCAAAGTACCAACTTACATAGCAGAATATTCAAATAAACCATAGTATGGATTGAACATCTCCTTGGAGAGCAGAAAAAACCATTCACGAGCCAATCCACCATAGTCCAAGCCCACTTCACCCTCAAACTCAACCCACAGCTTGGTCTTCAGCAGCTCCATTCGATTCACATTACTGATGATCCGGTATGAGTCTTCCAGAATATTCTGTCTTCTTACCTTGATCTCAAATTTATTTGGTACATTGTTCTGTAAAAAGAGGAACCATGGAATGTATTTTTCTGCATGCTTACCATACTAAATCTAAGTATAATTTACAGAATGCTGCCTAATTTTGACAGAGCCTACCTTAAAGGGATTATCAGCAAAATAATGAAAATATATGGGCCTCAGGGATATGAACAGAGGAATGAAGTACATGACATAATCAAGAAACTTCACCTAATGCCATTACAATCATTAAAAAAAAGGAAGAATGATGGGAAAGACATATGCAGCATGCAGGGTGAGAACAAATGCATGCAAAATTCTGGTTAGAAAATCTTTTGAGAAACAACCACCATACAGACTGTTTCTTGCAAAAACAGATAGTGTAAAATAAACTAAGTTGGTTCAGTTAGGTATCCAAGGGAGATTTTTCATGAACACAATAAAGAATATTTCAACCAGATAAATAACTATAATCTACTCAGGGAACATAATTATATGTGAACAAAAGCTGGATGTAACTTGTGCATTCAGGATGTACATATGACCTGCAACATAGAATTCATGGGCATACCACACATTGTGTCTCTAATTGTGTGCCCGAGCATGACAGCTGCCATGTGTACAACAGTAACTACAGGTAATTTCGAGTTAATGGAGTCTTCCAAAACTGCAACGGTTGCAGTACATGGTGGATAGCTAAGGAGATGACAGGGCAGAATGGTATAGAAAGTATTTTAAGAAGTTAACCACCACTCTGTAAGGTTACAATAAAGCCAGATGTCAGACATCACTACCATCTGCACCACAAATGTCAATGAATTTTTAACTTCACATTTCTTGCACCACATGCTGTTGATGCTGGTGTTGTACAGTGTAGACTAAAACTTACATTATTAGCTTCCCCCAACTCCCCCCCC
>Ga0131853_10012539_pt1 | contig 15537 bp, 10 predicted proteins | sample TergutLab28metaG_FD_92764 | JGI IMG/M metagenome (GOLD analysis project Ga0131853, IMG submission 92764) | Labiotermes labralis P1 segment gut microbial communities from Petit-Saut dam, French Guiana - Lab288 P1 (version 2) (version 2) | ecosystem: Host-associated > Arthropoda: Insects >...
AGTATGTTGGTGGGGAGGAAGGGTTTTTTTGTAGGGCTGCGGGTGTGAAAGAAAAAAAAGAGGTTTGTTAATGAGTGAAGGTGGAGGGGGGGGGGGGGGGGGCGAATTGATGGCGCTTAGAGATGCTCTAACAAAATTAAGAGCTTAAGTGAACGTATTCTTTATATATATATATATTTGCACTGAATTTTCGAGGAGTGCTGCTCGCTCGCAGCTCGACTCAAACCGTATTCGTACACTATGTCCGAAAATTAGCGGAGGGATTTCGAGAGGCTGTATCTCGAAATACACAATGGGTATCACATTCAATGTTGTGTCCAACTCAACCTGTTTTAAGGGCGGCCGCCGAGTTTAATTTCGTATGATCGTCATGAAAACTTGTCTTGCAGAATTGCATAGATTAGCAAGGAATTTTGAATTCCCTGGCCATCAAATAACCATAATTTGACACTTTTTGATTTCTTCTTTTTTTGGGCTGAAGGACGTTGACATGGTTAAAATCCGGAACCTGGGCCATTTGAAAGAAAGAATTCGAAAAGCTGCAGATCAAGCATCGAGAAATATGTTACAGCGTGTATGGAAAGCAGTGGAATGACGATTGGGCCTTTTGACTTAGTTTTTAATTACATTATTTTCATTCCTTAAACGTCCTCATCATTTTCCAAACATTTGCTGTCGAATCTCCAACTTTCTTTTTCAGACATCCGGTATTGTAGAGACCAGTTGACTTTCTGTGAGCTTCCTAACATTGTACATACTGCTACTGGACGACCGACCACTGCTAGGCTCACCTCTGAACGGCCGTGGGGCGTTTTACCTGTTTAAGAAACATTTACGATGTTTGGAGTACATTTTATGTGGCCCATTATAATTTCCTCTAGTTTAAATTAAAATGCATTAGATCCTTCTCCAGTTATTGTTGTGACTTACTGCACATGCTTAATTGTTTAAAAGAAACTGGGAATTGTTACCAATTCACGGCAGTGTTTTTGAAGCTGAATATGCCTAGTGCTTGGTGCGTTGTGTTTTCACTCACAGTTACTTGCCTTTTCACCTCCGCATAAAACTTACAAGTAATCTGGCCGCTACAGTGTTTTCCAGCGGGTTGTAAACACTTGGTCGAATTCGAGTCGTCACCGAGTACTCGCTTGTGATTCGAATTCCTGTCAGTCAACCGCCAGATCGAATTTTTGTAAACCCGCAATGAATTACGGTTTCGAACCATACTACCAGTCTTCTTGTATTTATTCTCTTTTCCGATTTTATCCACGTCCTATACTTGAAGTTGCGATGAAACAAGTTTTGTTAAAATTAAAGTTAGAAGAAAAAGATGCCCCTGCGCTTGAGCATCACGCCATCAAATGTGATGAGTAGGACGGTATAGCTCCAAGAATGCTTAGCGTGGGCAGCATGTCCTGTTTTATCTGTTTTGGATCCTTTATATGCAACGAACGTGAGTTTGCGTTCGAGAAGACCAGCTCATAATCACATTAGTATTTATTGTTGTCAGTGAAGGACACATTTTTTTTCGTTTTTTTTTTGTTACTGCAATTTTTGCTCCGTTTCAACAACGGAAGTCACGTGTGTGTACGTGCATCCGTATCCCATTTCATGCAGTGTGTATTCCAGAGTCTGGTTGAACAGTTTCAAGTACAGAGAATTTACTGGGCCTCTTTCTGAAGTTTTGTGGCGAAGCTGACACATATGTATGATATTTTTTATTTTTTATTTTTTTTTAAGAAAAGTCAACGTTTCTAAGCCAATATCTTGCATTCTTTCACTGATGGCGAAAGCAGAATCCACGTCCGTAACATTGTTTCTTTACCAGAACGAGACAGCGGAAAATGCTCATTACACGTGTTAGTTTGGACGGCTGTCCTTAATTTGGTTTGGTGTTAGATGCTTGCATTCATGATCGTCTGACATTATTTGGACACGGCGACGTTGACAGAGTAAACACGGCCCTTGTGAATAAGAAGTGGCTGCATGGGTTGAGGAAGGAAGTGGGGAAAGCACAGTAACAGTAACATCTTTAGGGCGTGTTCCATGTAACTTTTGAGAGAAGTCACTATCAGGTCAAGACATCAAGTTTCCACCCAGCATAAAGGAATAAAGTGTGTGTATGCGTGCATGGTTACTGCTTTCAATTCTCGAAGTTACTCAGGATGCCTGGCGGAGTTTCCTGACGTCATTCGCAGTCAGAAATGTGAATCAAAATGGACGCGATTCTCAGCGCTTATTGAGCTCTGGGTGTGTGAAATGTTTAGATGATTTAAGCTTCTCCAAAGTGATTATTAATGTACAAGTGAGTTTAGCAGGTATTAAAAATTGCCACACTCAGTTTGGTTGCGTTTTGTGACTTTTTTACCATTTTATTTCATTCTGTGAACGCCCGTTAAACGTTCAAAACCCAACATGCGCTCTTAAAATGGTGAATAGAGAAGTGAGCTTGATAGAATAATAACTGACGTAGTGTGATGCAGGTGTAAATTCTTTCCTGGCAATGGTCGACAGCGTATACCATCTAAAACACGCATCGCAATGCCGCGTATTGCTCCCCTGGTGATACTTTTGCAAGTAACTGAGTATTTTATTTGGTTTCCACTGAAAATAAGGACATGCCTATAAGCCTACGGAAACACTTTGCAACGAGCAGTGACCTTCTTAGACTAATTTACAGTAGAATAACGACTGTTCCCAGAGGCCGCGCGGTTTAAGGTGTGGGTCTACTGCCGCTCGCTTGCTGGGATTGCGGGTTCGAATCTCACCGGGCACATGATTGTCTGTCTTTGGTGAGTGTTGTGTGTTGTCAGGTAGAGGTCTCCGCGCCGAACCGACCACTCGTCTGGCGTGGTGTATCTGAGTACGATCGAGGAACCGCGTAGAGGAGGCCTAGGCCCACTAGGGCTGTCGAGTCATGAAAAAAAGATTGTTAGGCATGCATTAAGTGAAGATGGATGATATGGGCGGGACAAATAGCTGAGTCGATAAAGTGACGCAATAAGAGTTGGTCGATTGCGGTTCGATCCCTCCAGAAACTTACAGATCATTTCGATCCCTGTCGAAAGGGTGACAGCGGCTCATTCCCCACGAGTTGGGTGGCCGAACAGTGAGGCTGTTCACCCAACTTCATGTGATGCCAAGGTTATGAATTCGTGGAGATGTACCTCCGCCTCCATAGGTTAAACTGGAATTCGTGTGCTTAACAGGGGTAGCATTAACCGTTATTGTATTCGATATTAAGGAACGACGTTGGAAAAGGAGTATTTCGATATATGATACACAAAATTCTCAACGTCGTTTTTTGCGGTTTGTGAAGCTTACTAGCTGCCTGTTTTATCCATTTGTGGTCTCAGATAAAGTGGACTTTATTATGGGAATTGCTGGCCACAACATTTTTATTGAAACCCTTTGATATAGGCTAGAATTAAATAATCTGTCTGCAGTTTAGGCACGGACAGACGCGACCTGCACTCAGGCTTTACTTTCTTTTCTTTTCTTTTGCAAGGCACGTGTAAGAAAGTAGATAACATTTGTTAATTTGGAGAGAATAATATGGCGAGTGATACATTTGGAGGAACTCGAGTGATATATGAGACACTCCCAGTGGCAAACTCGAGCCCGATTTCGTAATAAGAAAGCTGTAGGTAGGCCTGCCTCATTCTGTCGACACTGCAGGACTAACGATGTCAATACAATGCCTAATTCGTGTTTGCGGTAAGGAAATTTACTTTGCAGCTGGTGTATAGCGAGGTGTTAAGTGACACGACGCGGAACCATTGCCATTGTTTGTGTTTAGAGTGGTGATAAGATACTGGGAGTGTAATCACAAGACCTGGATTTATGATAAGTTCGTGTTTACTGAGGATAATGACTGTCAACGAAATAAGGCCTTATATGTCTTTGTGCAGGAATTTGTGAATTGGCGAATGTTGGTTCACGTCATTGCGTGAGGTGAGTTTAGTGGCACGCAGTAATTTGGGGCGCATTCTTTTGTGGTTGCAATAACCTTTTTATTGGCGCAGTCTTTTAAACACTACGAGAAGAAATGTACTCAGAGGTCACGATGTCATTATCCAGCACATATTCCTCAGGAGGCTACTGAACGCCATGCGACATCACTTCGGCAAGACTTTGAAGACTGGGGTGTTGTTTGTCAGACAGTGGATGATATGAGGCATCGACCCTCCGCTGCACAGCAACAAAATACCAATCTCCACACTGGAACAGTCAGTGTGTTGGGAATACTGAAATGAGTTGGGAAATATTGTTTCTAGCAAAGTTATTGAGTATGGAACAGCCGCTAGAATGGGCTACAAATTGAGAAGGCGCGTAGTTGGGAGGTTACTGTTTGTGTACAGTCACCATCCGTCTGTCCATCGTGCTCGAAAGTGAATTAGTGAAAATTCAAATGTTACATATTAATATTGACGTTACATGCACGGGTTCAAATCTGAGTTTCTTTCTCCATTCTTTCCCCAGTAAGGAAAGCATTTGTACCATGAATGAGTGCTGTTGTAATAATTTGGCAGCCGAAAGCGACGAAAGTTGAGAGTTCCAGAGCCCGCAGACCTCAAGTGTCAGTAACAAGCATAAGCATCAAAATTATTTTAGAAATTGCAGTTAAGATTTTTCTGTATGGGTATTCGAGTACTGGCTGAGGGTTAGTGACTTGATACGTCTTCCGCCTGCACTTTTCTAGAATCATCCGTTTATTTAATTGTCAGACGTTCTCAAGTCTGCACCAACTCTGGACCGTTGACTAACTGACTGACCAGCGAACGAACGAGCGAACCTACTAACCAACCAACCAAACCAAATAACAGGCCAACTTACTAACTCCATGGAGCTAAGTCTTTCTTGAGAAGGTTGTAGTTCCTTAAATAATCGAGAAATTATCCGCATTTTATGGGAACCGAAAGATCATTTGCGTGTTCGCAAGTGACCGCCACTTTTCCCACTCTGAGCCAGATTTATCCAGCCTGCGCCCTCCCATCCTATTTAAGAACCAGTGTAATGCTTATCCTGTATGCCTAGGTTTGGCAAGTGATCTCTTTCCTGCAGGTTTCCCTACCAACACTCTGTACGCATTGTTCTTCCTCTCATACGTTCCCCACCAAACCCTGTACGCTGGACCGCTAAACGGAATTAATGCACAAGAACTGATTTGCTTACTGTGACGTTCGTAACGTTAGTTTGACCTAGTTGGCCTCCATTCGATCCTCAGCAATATCGTTTGTGAAGCATACTTGTCTAAAATAACAAACCGGAAGATCAACACTGCTAGATCCCAAGTTCGCTTATGGACGTGAGCCTCTTCAGTTGAGATGTTATTTCTCCAAGATGCAGCTATTTCTTATATCTCCCACGTGCCTTTGGCCTCCCTCGAAGGATGTTTGCCTTCTGTAGTGGAATGGCTGTTGAAAATTCAGTTTGCGTCGCCATTTACTGCTCGTGCAGATAACCCGGCCATTGATCCCCTCTTACACATTATAGCTCTTGGGAGATATTTGCAATTACGATTTCACTGAATATGCCAGTCGTTAGCTTGAAAATTCTAGACACAAAGCTCGATGGACTGAGCATCACCGTAGTAGTCTGGAGGTGACTTTCTGGCAAAGGTCGACACACAAATACAGGCTGATAACACTGATACCGCCTGCGACACTGCCTTTTATTTCTGGAATATTTGTGTCTTTTGTAGTAAGTGGGCTTAGTATCGTTTTTTTACGTCAGTGACACAGGAACAAACCGATAAATATTTATTTGCGTAGAGTGCTTTTATTCTGAGTGTAGGCCTGGGCATCTCATGTTTATTTATATTGCTACTCGAACATGGGAAGCCCATCGTAAACACTTGGATTTCCCTTTGAAATGTACAACAATAGGCATTTCCCTGTGAACTGTTCCAAGATATTTTACAGGTAACTGGGCCTACAAGTAAAGAAGTTACGAAGTTGTGTGATGCATAGAGGCCCACTTTGTTTGTTTGTTTGTTTTTGAAAAAAAAAAGTTGGCAGAAATAGTTCCTCATTCCGAAACTCTTTTGTAGAACAGAAATAACTGCACATGCTGTCATTACCGATGGTCGTGTGGTTTGTCCCGGCCTACGAAACTTAATGTAGATAGAGACCAGTTTGAGATTATGCAAGTAATCTTAGTAATTAACCAACTTAATGCACAAATTCTTGTTTTATAATAAGTTTATTATATGCCTCTACATGTTTCGAGCACTATGTGCTCATCGTCAGGAGGTAAAAATTGTATTATGCAGCATCTGGTATCATCACACCTGTAGGTGGCCGTCCGGTGCAAGCGCGGCTCCCAGTGGACAGTTCCTTGAGTTTTGATATTGGGGAATTTTTATGAAAATCTTTCGAGAAAGTCCAGGTTTGGAAAATCGGACAAGAATATGGGGAACTTAACACGAATATCGAGGTACGCTTTATTATTTCCTTCCGGCGACGTGAATTCGCCATGAAGTCATTTATTGCGACAGTATATATTTTTTTATTATTATTGACGTTGGCATGCAGCTCAACCGTACGCATAGAACACGTTGTTGTGTTATACGTGCGCTGCCTATCTTTCAGCACTTACTCGCACTTTTCTCTGACATTGTTACTCAGGGTGTTTTGTCGTCTTTATTTACATCACTCTGGATGTCACATAAGCCCTGTCACTGCACATTGCCTCTTCATACAGGTGGTTTATCTCGGATCCTTTGCTATCTCCATTTATTTTCACTGTTACTGTAGTACTGACCTTTTCGTCGTCTCGGTGTGACGCGAGAATAATTTTTTTCATAAGAGCATATTTGAGCTCGACCTCTCACATCCATCCTTAGCAGCTTCCATCATCATCGCCGTATGGAAAATAAAAAGGTTTTTAAGGACTTACAGATACGGACGATAAATGCCAAATTTCTTCGTAAGTCATCTTGTCGATCTAAAATCTGAATATTCCTGGGAACAAACTTGCAAAGCCTACTACCCTCAATATGTTTCATTCCTTAATTGTCGCCATCAGTCAGAAAGCTGAATATATATTTCATGGGGCTGTTATGCTATTTAATATTCTAAAGAAAATTAACGTAACTAATTTTACACGTTCGTATTGTGTATTGACTGTTCGTTTATTCAACGACGCTTTTTTTTTTAATCTCAAGCTATTTAGCTTGGAGTGGTAGGTTGATTGTTAGATACTGAATTGGAAAGTATGTGGAAAGAAACGTTCGCAGCTGCGTTTCAGGTGCTGCCCAGACATTTGCTTTGAGGGGTACATATATACCATTGTAGCTGGCCTCCGGTTCCAGACTAGATTGCCGCGGTGTCCCGGATACACAGCAAGACTGCTGCACCCTGGACCGCAAGGTTCCGGGCCTAAGTTAGCTCCTGTTATGAAATAGCCGATTCCGGTGGTCGTGCGGTCTAAGGTGTGGATTTACGATCTCTTGCTTGCTGCGATTGCGGTTTCGAATCCCGTCGGGGGTATGGATGTCTGTCTCGCGCGCGCGCGTGTGTGTGTGTGTGTGTATCAGGTAGAGATCGGGCTGATCACTCGTCCAGAGGGTCCTACCGAATTTGTTGTATGATCGAGGAACCTCATAGAGGAGGCCTCGGCCCGTTAGGGCTGTCGAGAACCATAAAAAACTTTTATGAAGTAAGGAAGGACAGGTGTATGTTATATTCATGACTGCAGGTTCGCGAATAATAGGATCAGCTTGTGATGGAACGGTCTGTGCCACTGCGTTGGTCGGATTTACCTTACTTTCAAAACCGAGGTGCAAGGTGCGTGAAAGCTTTGTTGTTTTCTGTAACACAGCGCAAGTTGTGAGCGGCTGATGCGATTTCCGCATTGGCTTTGCAAAATACTTATTTTTTTTTTCTGTAAGCTTCGTCACCGAGCACAGCCATAGTGAGGACAGAGGTCACAGGAGCAAGTTTTTTCAGGACCACGTACGATTATAATGCTCGGGCGATGAAGTCGATGTGGTAGTGTGCGGGCTTTTACCCGGGGTGTCCGGAGCAAGAAGCATATTAAGGTAGAAGGAGACCGGACCTTCTTTTGCGTATTATATGCCTAGTTTCGTTGGTTTCCTTTATGAGCGAGTCACAGTTGATCGTGACCAAGTTTTTGACGCTGTTGTGAGATTTGCGGATTGCACGGCGACGAGTACCAAGCTACGTGACGGTGTTTTGGGATGTAACAGTGTGGTTTGGTAGACAGAAACTGGACAAGAATTTCGTTCGGGTATAAAAATGTATATGAAGTTATAAAATTTATTAAGAGTATCAAAATATGCACGTGGATTTATGAATTTAATTTAATTACATACTACTTACCGACATGTTTCGGCCACTCATGTGGCCATCTTCAGGGTGGTGAGAACAAGAATACAGATTCAATTGTATGTCGGTGATTACTATATAATAAAATTACATTCATAAGTCCGTATGCGTTTGTTTGGCCTTTTAGTGAAGCTGATGTATCCAGTTAATGTGCGGAACATGTGACATATCAAACTGATATATGAACGTTTTTCTCGGAAATCGTGAAGGTAAGGGACCACTTGAAGAAGAAAACGTAGATGTAAGTAGGAGAATAATATTAAAATTGACGGAATATATATATATATATATATATATATAATTGATGGAAAGTATATAATTGCAGACGCAACGGGGATGTCTCACCTGGAGATATTAAAATTGATTGCACAGAATTAAGACGTGACATGTGGATTGGAGTTTCGGGATTCGAACAGAGACCAGTGGTGGGCTGTTGTTAGTACGCTGGTAGAATTGAGGGTTTGTGAAATGCGGTGAATTTTTTTTTTTATTACGGATAAACTGGTGTTTTCTGAAGGAGGACACTGCGCCATGGAATTACTTTGATTTGCTAAGGGTATTCATTACACTCGGTGTTGACTGTGGAGGTAAAGAAAACGGGATTATTCATGAAATGACAGTGGAAGAAATTCGGTTACTGCGGTTCGTCTACTAGAATGTAAGTTAATCCAAGAGGAATTACCAGACGAAGCGATCGAATATCGAACGTGGTTCCACTAGCCGTGAGTTCTGTTCGCTGGTGAGAGTGTCGCTGTCACATTGTTGTTGAAGATGTGTGTGTTTTTACGTCGGAAATTGACTGGAGCTTACACGCGTGTTATGAAGAGGCTTTCATACCACAGCGGCATTGTGTTATTAAGCAAGTATCAGAAAGATAATAACACGTTAAGTGTATTATTTTCCGCTCCATATAATTTATTTCAGTGTTGTAAATTCTCCGTTGAATTATTCATGCCCTTGTGAGAGCACGCTTGGAAAGGTTTTGACCCTTAAATGTCGCAGAGAAGTTGGCCTTTTGTTCGGTATAGAACTTGGGGCAACCAAACGAAGAGCGACGTGATGAAGTTAGTGTTGGGGATTGTAAGACGGACAGACAGACTGAAAGACACAGGCAGACAGACAAGTAAACACGTATGTATATGTGTATGAATGTATAAAACAGGGGTATAGAAAACCGGAATCAGGACGGCCATGTGATTCCAGAAACTGTTTGATATGTTCCATATTCCGTGCATTAATTAGATGCGTAAAATGTGTTAAAGACCAACAAATACACTTTAAATTTGTTTATATGCTGTTATTGTAATATGGTCACCAACTTGTTTCGGCCGCTCATGTGGCAATCTTCAGGGAGATTTCTTTGAGAACAAGAACACAGTTGTAATTAAATGTGTCTGAATCACTGCACAGTATTAAAAACCGTACAATTTCGGTAAAAATCCACTGTTTAATAATGAAATAAAATAAAATGTGGATGATAATAAAAATATCGGAAGTTTAAATTATTTGGATTATGTGGAGTGATGCGTAGTGGGGCTAGTGACCTGGTGTGTGGAGTGATGTGAAGTGGGGCTAGTGACCTGGTGTGTGGAGTGATGTGTTGTGGGGCTAGTGACCTGGTGTGTGGAGTGATGTGAAGTGGGGCTAGTGACCTGGTGTGTGGAGTGATGTGTTGTGGGGATAGTGAACTGGTGTGTGGAGTGATGTGTAGTGGGGATAGTGACCTGGTGTGTGGAGTGATGTGTAGTGGGGATAGTGACCTGGTGTGTGGAGTGATGTGAAGTGGGGCTAGTGACCTGGTGTGTGGAGTGATGTGTAGTTGGGATAGTGAACTGGTGTGTGGAGTGATGTGTTGTGGGGATAGTGAACTGGTGTGTGGAGTGATGTGTAGTGGGGATAGTGACCTGGTGTGTGGAGTGATGTGAAGTGGGGCTAGTGACCTGGTGTGTGGAGTGATGTCTAGTGGGGATAGTGACCTGGTGTGTGGAGTGATGTGTAGTTGGGATAGTGAACTGGTGTGTGGAGTGATGTGTAGTGGGGCTAGTGACCTGGTGTGTGGAGTGATGTGTAGTGGGGGTAGTGAACTGGTGTGTGGAATGATGTGTAGTGGGGCTAGTGACATGGTGTGTGGAGTGATTTGTAGTGGGGGTAGTGAACTGGTGTGTGGAGTGATGTGTAGTGGGGCTAGTGACCTGGTGTGTGGAGTTATGTGTAGTGGGGATAGTGACCTGGTGTGTGAAGTGATGTGTAGTGGGGATAGTGAACTAGTGTGTACAGTGATGTGTGGTGGGGATAGTGAACTTCTTGGAACTGAAGTGTCAGGGAGGAGTTTGGTGATATGGTATTATGCGCATGCGTGATCCCCAGACTACACATCACCCAACAATCTTGTACGTGCCTTCGTCAACCGCCTTCTCAACATTTCCATTTATTCAGTATCAAATAATGTATTAACGTGGTATATATATATATATATAATATATAATATATATATACATATACGTACAGTACATACATACATATAATTTTTAACACATGGCTGTAATTCACCTTATTTATCTGCTATATACACAACTCCGATATTTTTATAATCCAAATTTTATTTTATTACTAAACAGTGAATTTTAACCAGAAATTGTATGGGTTTTAATACTGTGGAGTGATACACATTTTAGTTACAGTTTTTTCTTGTTATCAAGTAAATCACCCTGAAAATGGCCACATGAATGGCCGAAACGTGTTGGTGACCACAATACAACAAAAGTACGGCAATAAAATTAAAGTTAATTTGTTGGTTTTTAATGCATTTATACATCCATCAACTGTGTTACGTGGTCGTGTGTTCACGAGTAGCTATACAAATTCATTGACTTGTGATATTCGTAAGATACAAGGTAGGTCATTCATTCTTATAGAATGGTCAGAATTCAGTGGAAGTGTACTTTCTCGAAATAATTCTTTCTTCCAAAAGCTACACCTTCTTTTGTGACGTTGGGTCAACGGATATTCCATTAATCATCCGTGTGTATGAGACTGCTTGAGTGGCAGCGGAGTAATATTAATATGAATGGCGTGGACTGAATTTGGCTGGCTGTGGATAAGCCGGGGCGCGTGCCTGTTGTTAACACGGTTACGAACATTCTGCTTCCGTAAACGGCGGAGCATTTCTTGAGCAGCTGAGTTACTGGTACTCTCTTTAAAAAGTGCTTGCTTGTACGAGGGTAGGATGAGTGACAGTGGGTAACCTGAGTGTTCGAATGGAAACTAGCGCATTCCCACCAAAATTCGACCATAAATGCCACGAAGGCTGCCATGTGATCAAATCCAGGTCTCCCCTGTGAAGAATCGACCTTGGCACGATCTGGCGGGTAGACTTCAACATTATTTTGTGATTTGATGGAATATAGAAGTTGAATGTAGCAAGTGTGACTTAAACTGTGACAACAGCAACAAAAACGACGACACTCAACGCGTGTGGCTTAGCGTATGCACGTCGTTTTGAAACTCAGTCAGCATGTTCTGTGTGAGCGTGTACGTTTGGATATTTTGTCGAGTTATTGAATATTTCACATTGACGTCATTGGTATCTTCGGTACGTCGTTAAATACGCGAGATCAATATGCTTTGCTTTAGTTCACAGTGAGTGTACAAACGAATGCTCCGCCTGGGGGAGCACCTAACGTGAAATATTGGTCTTTGTAGGCTACCGGTTAGTTATAAATTGTGTCGGTGGCCAATGCAGAGCGCAGGCTCAGTTGATATATGGAACTCCAGCCAAATTAAGCGTGAAGGAACAACACAACCGTTTGTTCGCAGGCGGTACTGAATCTATCCCGCTGATGCACTTGTCCACGTAGCTAGCTCTCTTAAATTCTGTAGGTCGTACTGAAAATTATGTTCACCAACGTTTGTTCATGGAACCGGAGACTATGGCAGTAAGCATGATAAATACTGGACAGTCATATTACGGCGCAGTGTAGTGCATTTCTCAAGCACATATTTGCCACTTTCTATATGTCCTTGGCATTGATGGTCACTTATTATGTATACAGTACTGTAAAACTGATCGCGTTCGTGACTACAGTGATCCTTTGAAATACCCCGATGTCACAATCCAAAGTGAGGGGGTTTGTTGTTTTCAACTGCTGGAATGGTACGATCAATCCAAAGCACCTTACAATTCAGCACTCAATGTGGCTTCGTGAAATAAAGCAGGAACGATTGGTACCTAAGGTGTATATTGTTGCATTTATTAAACATTTATCAGGCTGAAAATAATGCGCATTTTAGACGATTGACAATTTTCACAGATTCTTTAAATTCGGGCATCGTATAGAATTGGGGTTGTACTAGACCTGTGTGCGTCGTCATTAACCTTTTAAAGCCTACCTGTATTTAATGTATCAACAGGTTCAACATTAAAAAATTGTACATTCTGCCCACAGTGTATTTATGTGTTTTGTATTTATCTCAGAACAAACGGTGACTTTTGTCCTACATGACATAAGGTGATTGTTTTTAGAACCGAAATGAAAAGTGCTTACTGCGCGGTACGAACTGTTTTTTTTCTAATAAAAGAGTTTACGCTTCGTCCTTAAAGGATTATAATTTATCGGGAACTTTTACTGTCAACAGCTAATACGAAATTTTATCATTGTCCGTCAAAATGATTTCGGAAACGAAACATTCGTACAGATCGGCATGCAGTACATCTTCTTTGTGCGTTCACTTTTGCATTTTGTTCAGATGACACCTAGATACTCGTAGAAGATGTCAAAATCGAATTAATGCCATTATTGATGCAAAGTCTGGAGGTATCGCGCCAAGTGAAACCGTATAATTTGCTTATATTCCGCCCAAAGTCCAGTTCAGAGGGTCCCGGCTGTCTGGGTGTATGAAAAGCTTGGATCGTGAACCTGGAAAGTCACTTCTGCTCAGTACCCAATAATTCTAACACCGAAGACAAGAGCTGTTCTCCTACTTGTGCGGGTGTGTGGGAGTTTACGACTTTTCTGATATCACACCCACAGTTTGGCAGGAGTGGAAGTTTCCGCTGTTTATTCTGTGCGCTCACTGAGCAGATTAGCACAGTTGTAATGAATGATATTTTTATGTTGAAGTTGCAAGTTAGGATTTCTACCCTGCATCCAACTGCTCTTGTTTAGGTTTAGTGTTTCACTAAATTCTACGAAGGGCTGCTGATATCATACCCAAAATAAGAAACGACCATCTTTGTCGTTATTGATGAGCGCTTCAGTTCTTCGTCGCTGCGGGGCCAAAAATCTTACAGTGGAAATATCGTTCTTATATATCTTGGGATTAATCCTTTCATGCCTGAAATTAGTTTGAATACTTAATAGGGTTTTCTTCGAAGAATCGCCCTCCCTCCATTACAGAGACAGCAGGTTCATACTTTGAGAGTTATGCAGAACACACGAATTCCCTTCGTGCGCAATTCGCAGTTTTCTATGTTAAAACAAGTGAGACATGCAGTTACCACTACCATCCTTGTTTATTATCAGTGGTGCTTAATGAATACATGTATTTTGTACCAATTATGCCATGCGTGTTGCTGGTTCTGTATTGTCCTGTGTGTGGATGCAAATACGAAGAAAAGCTCAGAACTTTGCTGGTTTTTACACCATCCACATGCACCGCCTTGGAAAGAAAGTCCCATCTTGTGCTGTGAGAAACAGCATGTGTTGTGGGTTGGGATTGGCCTCTTCAGAAAGTACCACGGGACATAACGCTAGTTGCAGGGGGGCTTTTTTTTTTCCTTACTGTCATGTGAAGTAGCGTTTGAACTGTGCTGATTGAGTTGGGTAGTCGCTTTCTGATCAGTAATTGTGTTTCAGATTTCCTACCGTTTGTTTCCTACTCTTATGTGAAGTAGCATTTGAGCTGTGCTAATTGATTTGCGTGGTCGCGTTCTGATCGGTAATTGTGTTTCCGATTTCGAACCGTTTGTTTCCTACTCGCCTGTGAAGTAGCATTTCAACTATGCTGATTGAGTTGCATGGTGGCATTTTGATCTGTAATTCTGTTTTAAGTTGCGTGGTCGCATTTTGATCTGTAACTGTGTTCCAGATTTAGGGCCGTTTCGAAGGGCCAGTCAAGGTTTCCCGTGGGCGTAGACTAACAATTGCGTCAGGAACAAGAAGTCGCAGTTTTACTGCCGGAGAGGTACAATAAAAAGAGCTCGTCTGTGTCAAACACTACGACTCTAATCTTCCCCGTTATTCTTTAGTTCTTCGATATTACACAAGTTGGCAGCATTGGTTTCAGCATATATCTTCAGGGACATTGCAATTACCATAAATTATTTTTACGGACAGTTTGTAAGAACTCTCTCTGCTTTACATGGTGTGAGGTCTACCCGCAGCTATAATTCTTTCTTTTATTACGGCGCCTTTTGCTCCAAATATTCGCCTGATGCCTCCAGCAGAACGTAAAGTATTGTCACACGCAGTAAAACTGGTTTAACTGGACGCCTGTAATGACATTTCAGACAGTTACATTTTGTACTGTACATACTGGAGGATACTACATGAATGGAACTGGGAAGCTCGAGGAAGTTTCGAAGGGCAGTCTTCTCTTGTGGAAGTAAGAAACACGAGAAAGCTGAAATGTTTACCGTAGCAACCACACTGGGGGAGGGAAAATCTGGAACTCTTCTAAAGGAACAGATCTGCCATGATTTGGACATCAGTTTAAGGGGCACAAAGTGCCTGTTGAAAAGACCTACGTGCATCGGGACTGAAAGATCTCGAACCCGCTTGCTATTCTATTCCTGTTGCATTTTAATGTATTCTGTTCTGTTCTGGTAGCAGAATGTAATTGAAATTTAGTATTCAGTGTTAAATTCCTGACTCTTTTAAAACTCGGAGAATGTTCTTTGTGTTGTATTAATTTGTTGAAAACAGAGCCATCACTGTTTCAGAGACATTATTTTACTAGGCGATTTCGAAAATTTAAGAGAAGCAGCAGCTTCCTTCATAATGTCGGGAACTGCTAACCCATCGGTATACGTCACACACACACACACACACACACACACACACACATATATATATATATATATATATATATATATATATATACAGGGTGTCCCAGGAGGAAAGGACCTAACTTCGGGAGAGTGTTCCTTAGGTCAAACTATACCGATATAACCCAAAACACCTATATC
>Ga0131853_10012540_pt1 | contig 15537 bp, 17 predicted proteins | sample TergutLab28metaG_FD_92764 | JGI IMG/M metagenome (GOLD analysis project Ga0131853, IMG submission 92764) | Labiotermes labralis P1 segment gut microbial communities from Petit-Saut dam, French Guiana - Lab288 P1 (version 2) (version 2) | ecosystem: Host-associated > Arthropoda: Insects >...
TCGTTTTTTGACAACGCAAAAAACCTTGATGAAGCTTGATAGGATAACTGTTGCTGTCGTTTTTTGACAACGCAAAAAACCTTGATGAAGCTTGATAGGATAACTGTTGCTGTCGTTTTTTGATATTTTTTCGCCATGTATTGCACTTTATATTTCTCTGTCATAGAATGGAATAGTAAAAAAACACAAGAGAGGTAAATAAATGTTGTTAAGCGAAATAGCCGCGGCTATTGATGGAGTTTACTTAGATCATACAGAAGATATCTTAATAGAGAATATCAGCTTTTTAAGCGGAAAGAGGCTGACTAATTCTTTGTATGTATGTCTTAACGGAAACAGTGTGGATGGTCATGATTATGCCCATGAAGCTATAGCTAATGGAGCTGCGGCTATTTTGTGTGAGAAACAGATACAGGGGCTTGATAAGTCTATCCCGCAAATTTTAGTGGCAGATACCCGTGCCGCCCTCGCTCACGCATCCGCCAAGCTATATGATTATCCGCACAAAAAACTCAAAATGATAGGTATAACGGGTACAAACGGCAAAACTACAACAAGCTATATTTTGCACTCCATTTTAACCGAGGCTGGTATAAATACGGGCATAATCGGCACAAACGGCGCCGTTTTTAATGATACAAAGCTAGACCTAAACCTCACCACACCCGATCCACCTGAGCTGTTTTCATTACTTAACCAAATGGTCAATGCAGGAGTAAAAGCCGTCGCAATGGAGGTATCCGCCCATGCCCTTGCCCTAAACAAAACAAGCGGCATCATCTATGATGTCACTGCTTTTTCAAACCTTACTCAAGACCATCTTGACTTCTTCGGAGATATGAAAACCTATGGCGCCGCCAAAGCAAAGCTGTTTACTCCTGAATTAACAAAGCTAGCTATTATAAATGCTGATGATGAATTTGGGCAAAGGCTAATACAAAAATCACAAATAGACACCATTTCATACGGCTGCCAAAATCCGTCAGATGTGTTTGGAATAGACCTTAAAATGAGCGTAGGTGGCTTGCAGTATACTCTCAACTTGATGGACAATGTAACCAAAATTAAGTGCAGCATGACAGGGCGGTTTAATATGTATAATACGATGTGCGCTGCAACTATTGCAGGAGCAATGGGTGTGCCGCTCAAAAAAATTGCTGAAGGAATAAGAAAATTTAAACGGGTTGAGGGAAGATATAATATCATAAACACGACAAAATGCAGCGTTATTATTGATTTTGCACACACAGACGAAGGACTGAAAAATATTATTAGCAGTATCAGGGAGTATGTAAAAGGAAAGATAATTACGGTGTTTGGATGCGGCGGTGATAGAGATAGAGGCAAGCGGCCGCTGATGGGTCGGGTGGCAGCGCTGATGAGTGATTTTTGTGTATTAACAAGTGATAACCCTAGAAGCGAGATGCCCATGGAAATTATTAAGGATATAGTATCAGGGATTGAGGAGCTAGGCTTAAAAAACTATGTAGCAATGAATGAAAGAACAGATGCGATTAAATATGCGCTTGAAATTGCAACTGAGGATGATATTGTGCTGATTGCAGGCAAGGGTGCAGAAAAATATCAAGAGATTTGCGGAGTAAAATATCCCTATAATGATAATGAATATGTGATGGGCTTGATTGAGGAGTGCAGGATTTAGGATAGCACAATATACTTCGTCCTTCAGTTCGCCTAACGCAAAATGAACAATGTTTTCATTTAGCAATTAGCATAAAAATCACAACTAAATTTTACCGATTAAATGTATTACAAAAAAGACATCACTAGCAAAACCCTAGTGATGTTTTCTTTATGCTTTGTCGTTTTTTGACAACGCAAAAAATCTAAATGATGTTTGGCAGGATAAATGTTGTTGTCGTTTTTTGACAACGCAAAAAACCTAAATAATGTTTGGCAGGATAAATGTTGTTGTCGTTTTTTGATATTTTTTCGCCTATGATTGTATTTTTCATTATGCTATCATATAATGAAATATAATTATGATACAAGCATTATTAGCATTTTTGGCGGTGTTTGCTGCCAGCTTTCTATTATTACCGTTAGTCATCAAAATCGCCAAGAAGATGAAGCTTAGACAAACTGTTTTGCATTATGTTGAGGAGCATCAAAAAAAGAGCGGTACTCCAACTATGGGCGGAGTGGGCTTTATCCTGCCGCTTATTTTGGTGATTTTTTTCTCGCGCGGAAATCGGTCGCTATTGTGGGTGGCGATTGCCGTAACCTATGCCTATATGGTGGTGGGATTTTTGGATGATTTCATCAAGGTGTATTTTAGAAAGAATGACGGCTTAAAGGCATGGCAAAAGGTGATTTTTCAGCTAGTGATTGCTGTTGCAGTAGCAATTTTTGCATATTTAAATACAGCAGTAGGAAGTGATGTTTATGTGTTTTTTGGGTTTAGACAGTGGAATTTGGGGATTTTTGCTATCCCATTTTATGTGCTGATATTTGTGGCTTTTACTAATTCGGTGAATTTAACAGACGGGCTGGACGGGCTAGCGAGCAGTACAACGATTGTATATACCGGTTTTTTTGCTGCGATTTTGGCTTTGAGCGTTGGAATTGGTGCCAATGTGTTTTTAGCAGACGGACAAGCTATTTGCCCTGTTAGAGCAGATGAGATTCATAATTTGATTGTGTTTTCATTGGGATTGGTTGGCGGGCTTGTGGCATTTATGTGCTTTAACGGATATCCTGCCAAGATTTTTATGGGCGACACAGGGAGCTTGGGGATTGGCGGGGCTTTAGCGTGTTTGGCTATTTTTTCAGGCAGGATATTAATTGTCCCTATTTTGGGAGTGATGTTTATGGTGAGCAGTGTGTCTGTAATTTTGCAGGTATTATATTTTAAAAAAACCAAAGGCAAACGCATTTTTTTAATGGCACCCTATCACCATCACTTAGAAAAAAAGGGTGTGCATGAAACAAAAATAAGCCTCTATTATTGTATAATAACTGCTGTGGTCGGTGTTTTATGCATAGTGTTTATTTTAATCTAATATAAAACTAAAATTATTCAATCTTCAAAAATTTATATAGCTTTTGAGTGGTTTCATCCGACAAGCTATGCTCTATCTTGCAGGCGTCTATCTCAGCTATATTCTTACTTACTCCAAAAATGTCCACCAAAAGCATTTTGATTGCTTGGTGTTTTTTCAGAATTTCTTTAGCCAAAGCCTCTCCCTCATTCGTCAGCGATACCAAACCATAGCTTTCTTTTTGAACAAGCTTCTCTAAAACAAGCTTAGACAAGGCCTTGTGAGTAGAGGGTTTAGTAACCCCCAAGCTCATAGCAATGTCAACTGAGCGCACCTGTTTTTGTGCCAGCGACAAATTATAAATAGTTTCCAGATAATCCTCTGCACTTTTTCTTATTGATTTCATTTGATTTTGCTCCTGTTATTTAGGCTAAGCCTATAAATAGATTGACAAGCTAATCCAGCCACTCTTTTATCACTGCGCGCATACTAATGGAGTGCATGTGCAAAAATCATAATCATTACCGCACCTGTTAATACAAGCAATGTAGTCAAATGATTTTTTTTAGAATACTCATACGCAGTGGGCAATAATTCTGAAAATACTACATAAATCATTGCACCCGCAGCAAACGCCAGCACATAAGGAATCAAGACATCCGCCGCCCCGCCTATCAAAAATCCTATTATCGCCCCAATCACTGCAGGAACTCCTGCCAAAAATGAGATAATTATTATTTTGTAAGGCTTCATGCCTGATGCTCTTAAAGGTACAGCAATTGACAATCCTTCAGGAATATTGTGTAGCAGCATCACTATCCCTATAGCAAAACTAATTCCCACATGATAGCCGCCGCCAATAGCAATTCCCTCCGGCAAATCGTGTAGCATTATCGCAAAGAAAACTGCTATACCCACTTTAAAAAGTCGCCGTTTATCCTTGATGTCTTGCTGCTCTTCTTTGTTTAATTCTGTTTCTAATTTTGGCTCTGAATGGTTTTTCTTTAGGACGGTGCTTGCTCTATTATGAAAAATCAAATCAAAGCCGCACACAAAAACCGCACCTAAACCCAGCCCCACCAAAAGAGGTATCAAACCCCCGTTGTGATATACATCGGCAGCAGCAGGAGCCATTTCAAATAAAGCCATACCAAGCATTGCACCGGCGGCAAAAGCAAGCATAAAAGATATATAAGCTTTGCTTGGCTTTTTTTTGATTATGCCCAATAACCCACCAATGGTAGTCCCCACGGCACCTGCAACAAAGGCAATTAAAATCACTTGCAATAAACTATTCATTCTATAATTTATTACAGCATAATTTTTTTATGCTTAATGCAGCAATGAAGTAAAAACTACTGCTACAACAACTCCCGCTATAACCAGCAATGTAAGTATATGTCCTTTTTGCACAGCTTTTTTGCCCTGACCGCCATGCTTTTCTAATCCATACTCAAAAGCAAGCGGCAACATTTGCTCAAATGACACAAACAGCATAACACCCGCCGCAAATGAAAGTGCATAAGCTATCAAGGTTTCATTCATTCCTATATAATAGCCCAAAATCGCACCCGCCAAAGCAGGAAGCCCCGACGCAATGGTTAGCAAAATAATTTTATAGTTTTTCATTCCGCTTGCTTTGAGCGGAACAGCAATTGCAAGCCCTTCCGGAACATAATGCAGCAATAATATTATGCCAAGCAAAATACTAAGCTCCATTTCTAGATGATAAACAGCGCCTATCGCTATGCCCTCAGGAATACTATGCAGCATCATAGCAACAAATATTGCCATACCGATTTTAAACAGCTTTCTTTTTTCAGTTGACTCGTTGCCGTCCTCAAGCAATCCGCCGTCTAAGACAGACGCATGCACGGGATTAGAATCTCCTCCTTTTTTTCGTTTAATAGTATGCACAACAATGTCAAACGAAAAAACTAAGCCGGCACCCGCAGCCAAGCCGATAAGTGCTGCCCAAATTCCGCCGTCCTCATATGACTCCGGCAACAGCTCAAACAATGATATGGCTATCATAATCCCTGCGGCTAGCGCCATCATACAAGCAATATAAAACCTCTTGGGTTTTTTAATGATAACCCCCAGCGCACCGCCTATCCCCGACCCTATCGCCCCTGCAACAAAAGCAATAAGAATCACTGTCAACAAACTTCGCATAAACCAATTCCTCCTCAATATAGTTAGATGTGGCTAACTTATTGAGATGATTTTAACACGATGTTTCTATGCTGTCAAGCAAAAATTAGCCATATCTAACTTTTTATTGGATTTAATTAATATTTTTTATGGGTTTTATAGAATAAGCACGGCATTATAAAACCACCATTATGAAACCACCAATGCAAGCCAGTTTACAAATTTCAAAAATAAAAAAGTGCACTGGAAACAATAAAAATATTATTCACTGCTATACCAAAATTGCCAGCTCAGCCTCATGCCAAACCTACAACAGACTGCCAACTGCCAAACTCCTATCCTTTTTGTCACAAATTCTTCGCTCAATCACACCCAAAACATGACAATCACAACAATCACATTGAAAAAATAAGCGAGGTTTTTTATCTCGCTTATTTTTTGGTTATCTTTTATCCCAATCATCAGCCCAGTCTTAGCAGCACTATTTCCCTGTTCTTAGTCACTAAACTCGTCGCAACCGGAACCGTGCCTATTATCATATCCCCCTCTCCACTTGTTTCAAATTTTATACCCAACTGCGTCAGCTGCCCCACTCCGAAATCTGTATTTCTGCCTACCAATTCAGGCATTCTCACCTGTTCTTCACCCACATTTTCTACATCCCCCACCAGCCCTCTATAAGCAAATATCCTATCCAACACCTGTCCTACAAACGGCGCCGCCACCAAGCTCCCATAATATAAATATCCTTCAGGCTCATCCACAATCATCTTTATCACATACTGAGCATCACCAACAGGAGCAAATCCGATAAAGCTTGACACATAGCGCCCATGCTCTACATGGCCTGTTGCCCCGTATTTTTGAGCCGTACCCGTTTTTCCGCCTACGCTAAACCCCGGCACACCCGCCTTTCTGCCACTACCCTCTCGCACTACTCCCTCTAAAATATCACGCATCTGCGCACTCGTATCCTCACTTATCACACGCCGCACCGCATTAGGCTGTCTGCGATAGAACTCAATACCCGTCCCGCCGCTCCTTGCGCTTTGAATAAAATGCGGCTGCATTAAATTGCCGCCGTTGACCACCGCCGCCACCGCCGCCACCATTTGAATAGGCGTAGTGGCAATCGCATGACCAAACCCAATTCTTGCCAAATCAATATTTTTTACATACCCTTGCGGCACAAGCAATCCGCCGGCTTCACCCATAAAGTCAATGCCCGTTTTAGACCCAAATCCAAAGCCCTTTATCCCGTCATAAAACCTATCCACACCAATCCCCAACCCCAAATCCATAAAAACACAGTTACAGCTATTTCTCATCCCCTCATGCAAGTTCTGAATCCCATGTCCCCTAGACCTCCAGCATCTAATCCTTTGACCGTCAATAACCCTAAAACCAATGCACGGAAACCGAGTATTGTCGGTCACTACCCCATGCTCAATGGCTAGAGCAGTAGTAAAAATTTTGAAGGTGGAGCCCGGCTCAAATACATCAGTGATAAGAGTGTTTCTTGAAAGCTGGTTAAGCAGATAAAGGTCATCACGCGGAATATTGTTCAGATCAAAAGACGGAGTTTGGGCTGAAGCGATGATGCCGCCGGTACTTGCATCCATGATTAGCATTGATGCGGATTTTGAATTAAACTGTTTATGCGCAGACAGGACAGCCTCTGTGGCAAAGGCTTGGATGTTTGCATCTATAGTGAGTGTGATGTCAGCGCCCGGCACCGGCGGCACATATCGGGTTGTTGTGTTTCTTAGCTGAATACCTCGTATATCTGTGGGGGTATAAGCAAAGCCATTTATACCGCGCAAGAAGTCATTGTAATATGCCTCTACGCCTGTTTGGCCAATGTTGTCAATATTGGTAAAACCTAATACCTGTGTAAGAAAATCGCCCTCAGGAAAATTGCGTCTGGTGTCTATTGTAAAGTATACACCTGCCATGTTTAGATTGATCAGATGGCGGCCTATGCTCTGCTCAACCTGCCTTGCCACTGTAATCTCTGATACATGAGTACCCATTCTATCCAATAAACGCTGCCTATCCAGTCTTAAGGCATTTGCCAGTTCAGTAGCTACTCTTTCCTTGTCGGTTACGGCTCGAGGGCGGACATATACCGAATAAACATTTACGCTGTCTGCTAGGATTGTACCGTTTGTGTCTAGGATACGGCCCCTAGGAGCAGCTAATGGCAAATCACGATACCATTGCTGCGCTCCCCTAGACTGCAAATCTCTGCCTTGAAATATTTGTATATATGCAAGGCGACCAAATAAAGCGGTAAATAAAAAAACTGCGGCAACAAATAAAATTACTACCCGCTTTCGTGTTATGGTAAGATTGTTAGATTCATATTTTTTCATTAAGAACCTCTTTTAATTTGTTTTTTTGCAAGCTCTATCACCATATAATTAGTATTATGTCACACATAACTTGTGCAAAAGCATCATCGCACTCATTTTTTGTCTATTACAAGCAAGGCAATGACACACGAATATTTGTTGCGAACTTATTTTAAGGTTATAGCCGCCTATTTGTAATGCGATAAAATTGATGCCAGCAAGCTTTAGCAGTGAAAAGAAAAATTGCTACCCACGCACTGGATAGCAATTTATATTACATAATATATGTCAAATTTTGTCAATTATTACATTTAAATTATCTGCCAAATACCCTAGCAAAACCTCTTGTCACCCCATCAAATCCATTTGTATTTTGAGCAACCGTTGGCACATCTGATAGTTCAATTAAATCAATGTGATGCACCACATCATTTGGTCGCATACCTATTTCAAGCGCTCTTCCTCTTAAAAATGTTCCGTCATTTAGCATGACAAGCTGCATATCCTGCTCATTTAATATTTGCATTTGAATTGCCAGCTGCTCATCAAAAGCATTTGCATTATCACTTGCATTGGCAAGCAGCACACCTGTAATAATTACTACCGTAGCAAGCACTATTGCTGCAACTAAATACATAAAAAGCAGCACCTTATTTCTTGAAGAGGCAGTAGTCGTAGCTTGATTTTTTTGCTGTGACGATTTTATATTGTACAGCCTTGCCTGTCTGCCTTCAGTGTCAGCTTTGGGCAAACTGGCAGTCTGAACTGCTTGTGTCTGTTTTTTATATGATAAATTATTCAAGGTTTTTGGCTCAGCATAAGCAATATCGCCATAAGACCGACTGCTTGTTTGTATGCTGTCGCCATGTTGTTTTTTTTGGGGGTCTTCAATTTCAATAACTGAATCAAAACCTCCATAAGCATCTTTTTCTGAATTAACTTTTCGTTTATAGTTTACCATAAGAACTCCTTTTTTATAACATAGCGCATTACGCATAGTGAGTACTGAATTTTTATTATATAGTCAGAATAGCTAAATTATTCCGTTAGTCCGTTATAATCCTGCCCTAACTCAAACAATTATACACCATTCACACATTATTGAATTAAATTTTCTCTATCACTCTCAATGACGCCGACGCACTTCTTGGATTGCTCTCTATTTCTTCCTTTGAAGGAATAACCTTTTTTAACAACCTGCCTTGCGGCATATGAGTACAAACACATTGCGGCAGCGCCTTGTCACATACGCAACCCGCTGAAAGATCATTAAATATGCTCTTTACTATTTTTGCCTCTAATGAATGGAAGCTCAGTATACACAACCTCGCACCGCTCACCAAACAATCAAATATGTCTTTTATCGCCTTATCCAAGCCCCTCAGTTCATTATTGACCTCAATTCTTATCGCTTGAAATGCTCGTTTTTCCGGGTGAGCCTCATTCTTTATAGGAATAGATTTTCTAACCAAATCCGCAAATTCTTTAGTAGTCGCTATCGGACTAGCTTCCCTCGCCTTCATAATATTTCTTACTATATTGCGTGAAAACCGCTCATCACCATACTCAAACAAAATTTTCAAAAGTCTATCATCCGGATAAGAATTTATTACATCATACGCAGTCAATGGCGCATCACGATCCATACGCATGTCTAGCTCACCGTCAAATCGATAACTCATGCCCCTTGTCGCATCATCAATTTGATGTGAAGAAATTCCTAAATCAAGTATAGCACCGCTTATTTTTTTATCAGCCAAAATATCCCTTGCATTTTTAAAATTATCTTTTATTAATTCAAACCTTCCCTCAAACTCCTTTTTATCAAATCTCCCCTGACACTCATTTATCGCATCGCTGTCCCTATCAATTCCAATTAGCTTCCCACCCGCAAGCAATATCCTCTCACTGTGTCCTCCGCCCCCAAGCGTCCCGTCCAGATACAACTTGTCCCTTTGAATACGCAATAATTCTGTTACTTTATCCGCTAAAATTGGTATATGGTACATAATATTTAATCCCTGTTTTTTAGTGACCTTAGTGCTTCAGAAAACACATTAGGCATAGCCCGTTTTGCTTTTAGCTTGTCTTCATCCCAAATCTGCAAATGATTTCCGCCCGTCGTAGTAATTATATTTTTTCCCAATCCCGCATGGTCAATCAAAAGCTGTGGTATAGCTATACGCCCCTTTGAGTCCTCATCACATTCTGCTCCTGCCAACAAACGATTGCTAAGCTGTGCCAATTCCTCGTCATATATATCTACCTCTTCGCAAAGCTTTTCAAGTTTGTCAATAAATTTATCAGCCACGGTCTTAGGAAAAAGCCAAAGACAACCCTCGCCGTATGTCAAATACGGAGAAGCCCCCAATTTTTCCTTGAACTTAGCAGGAATATTTGTCCTGCCCTTTTCGTCCAAGGTATGCTGTCCCTCGCCTAAAAACATTGAATATATAATAATCTCCGTGTTTTTCTTCAAAAACATTAGGGGGCGATTATGGGAGAAGAGACATAATCGCCGCACCTTCAGCTTTCTTAGAAACCTATTCTAGCATACAAAAAATAGCGGGTCAAGCGATTTCCCCACCTTTTCCCACTTTTCCCCCAAATTTATAAATAAATTTTTAGAAATATTTTTTTGTGAAAATAAGCAATATTGATATTTGACAAGCATAAAAAATTATGCTATAAATGGGATATTATAAAATTTTAGGAGGAATAGGCATATTTTGCCTATAAAACTATCATGAAAAGAAGAATTATTGCAATAGAGGAAGCGCCCAAGGCGATTGGCCCTTATAGTCAAGGAATTGCCGTATCAGGACAAACTGAAACCTTTTATTTTTCAGGAGCATTAGGCATTGACCCTAAGACCGACAAGATTGAAGGCGATGTGACACAGCAAACTGTGCAGACCTTTAAGAACATTGACGCTTTATTAAAAGCCAACGGGCTGACAGCCGACAATGTGATTAAGACTTTGGTTTTTATAACAGACATGAGAGATTTCCCGCTTGTCAATGCAGAGTATTCAAAATTTTTCCCAAAAGACCCGCCCGCAAGAAGCTGTGTTGCGGTAAGGCAGTTACCCTTGAATGGACTGGTTGAAATAGAGATTATAGCGATGAAGTAGGGGTACTATGAGGTTAGGAGATAGGAATTCAATACCACAGAGGTGTTCAGTAAACACCCAAAGGTGAACAACACTGAATGATGAGCAGCAAGTAAAAATTTGTCATCCCGAGCGAAGCCTAGGGATCTCCTACTGAGAAATAGAAGGCTCGCTATCTAGCACAGAAAACCCCTCAGCTTCGCTTGTGATGAACAACTTCAACCACAAACTCCCACCAATTCATTGCTAAAAACTATTTTACAAACCCACCCTGCCTTAAAAATTGGCAGGGTGGGTTTGTAAAAGAATTGCGAAGCTAATAAATTTTAAGTAATCACTACGATTATGATTAAACTCACTATCACAGGAAGAGCTAAAAGCACACCTGTTACAACAAAACCAATTCCTCTCAGTCGCTTTTTAGACATAGCTTCTTTCGCCACTATTTTACTCGCATTTTCACTTGTTGTATCTTCATTCAGCCTAACAATTTCTCTATTTGCATTTTTTATTTGACCAATACCAACAAGCATCATTATAATGCCGGGAAGTGGCAAAACAACACCAAGAATCCACTGCATTTTATTCTCCTTATAAATTTATTTATCAACAATAATTATACCTACTATTGATATATAAAAGTATAAGTCGTCGTCGTCGTCGTCTGTGTCAAGCGATTTTTGTCAGTTTTTTACTGTTTTTGAATCTTTTTAAGAAATTTCTGTTATTTTTTGCTGAACAGTTGTCAACAATTCGCTCAAGCCTAAATCTCCACTAGCTCATTACCTACCTGATCACACGAGGTCAAAATATATTCAGTCTGCCCCTTGGTTATCCTTGGGGCAGTCTTTATTTTGCTCCCGTGCAAATGCCCATATACTACCTTATCAACATTATATTCAGCAATTAAATCAGCAACCCTGCTATTGTCGCCACGATAATTAAACGGCGGAAAATGCAGCATCAACACTATCTTATCGCTGTCCCTTCTTTGCTTTTTCATTTCATCTAGAGATAATTTTATCCTAATCAATTCTCTGTCAAAAATCCTTATGTCCTCTTCTTTTGTGCTGTCCACCATCCAACCTCTTGACCCGCAAAAGATTACATCACCCAGCCTTAAACAATCATTTTGCAACGCATAAAAATTTGGCGGCAATCTACTTCTTAAACCCGTAATAGATTTCCACCAATAATCATGGTTTCCTCTAATCATGATTTTTTTGCCTTTCAGTCTGCCAATAAATTCTAAATCTGAAATAGCCTCATCCAAATTCATCGCCCAGCTTATATCCCCCGCAATCAAAACAACATCCTCATCGCTCACCTTTTTGTCCCAATCAGCAACAATTTTATCAATATAATTGTCCCAAGCGTGCCCAAAAATATCCATAGGCTTGGGATTGTTGATGGATAGATGTAAATCTGAAATAGCAAATACTTTCATTTTTCTCCCCGATTTAGTTAAATAATGCAATAATATAAAGTGTCGTGGTACTTGCATAAAGAATTAACATTATTATACGATAAACTCTTTTTGCTTTCATTGCTTTCAAAGCTTCCGAATCACTATGTGTTTGACTAATAAAATTTTTACTGTCAACATAAAAATCAATCTTAAATATTGATAGCATCGCTACTATTATAAATGTTAAATTTGATAAGATAAAGATTATAAAATACGGAAACCTAAATCTATTCTCTGATTCCCAAATAAGTCTTTCTAAATTAATAGTTATTTCCCATGCTTCTAAATAAACGAATAAAACAGGAATAATAATGACTATTATTAACCCTATTATAAAAAATAACAGAATTTTCCACACAGGCTTCTCTTCTCGACATACTTCATTTGAAAACATTTTTTTAAGCAACTTAAACATGCAAACTCCAATTGGCTTATTCCATATCTCTTGAAATTGCCTCGCTTATTACTTGCATAGTCTTTTCTTTGCCCATTCCCTTGTCCGATACAGCAATAATATTGTCTTTTCCCACATTCAAATAAGCTGCCAAATCTATGATATGTCTATGCAGCTGTGATTTTGCAATTTTATCGCATTTGGTAGCTAGGATACTAAACGGGATTTGGAAATGATAAAGATATCCCAGCATTTGAAGATCAAGAGGGCTTTTTATTCTGATGTCGCACAAAACAAACACTTTTTTTAAGGCGTTTTTTTCTGTAGTTGCTTTAAAATAGCCTTCTGCTAAAGCCTTAAAGCCCTCGTTTTGAGTCTTTGACGCCTTTGCATAACCATATCCGGGAAGGTCTACTAGAGTAAACTCCCCGTCGTTGCAATCAAAGATGTTGATTAGACGGGTGCGGCCAGGGGTTTGTGAGGTCTTGGCAATTTTTTGGTTTGTAAGAGTATTGATGAGTGTAGACTTTCCCACATTAGAACGACCGCAAAAACAAAACTCATTTTTGTAGTCTGATTTAGAATATGCGACGGCATCTGCATAGCTTGTGATAAATTTTGTTTTTGTTATTTTCATAATATTTTGCGATTAGGTGGTCTGTGATTAGCAAGGTCATTTCTACTGTATAATTCCCTCTGCCTGCAGCCACTCAATAAACTCTCTAACCTGTGCGGTTAAATACTGTTTTAATTCCTCCCTAATTCTTGCATGGTCTTCAGCAGCCCAAAGACAAGTTTCTCTTAACTGAGTATGAAAAACATTGACCATCAAATCATTATCTTTTGCGTCAAATTCCCTTTGAGCTAGTGACGCAACCTCTTCAAAATCATCCCACTCCCAGCCTCTAGCACCCGCATGAGCAAACGCAATATTTTTATCTTCGTTAAATAGCTTCAATCTCACTTCTCTATTGTTATTCAAACCAACTCTCACTGAATAATCGGGCGGAGTATCATCCATTTGCAGCCCCATATACTCTGCTTTGTTGCGCATAACATCAATAGCCTCTTGTTCTGTCAAATAAACAACATACACAGGAGGACCTCCCGCACCTCCCCAATGCGAAGAGCCGCATTCAGGACAGGTTGGTCCGCCACAGTTTATAAGGCTAAAACCAAAGCAACCGCCCAGTGCAGTGGTAGCACCCAAAAGCCCCATGAAAGCTAATGCACCTAAATTCTTTTTCCAACGAGAAGGCAATTTTTTTAAGAGAGTCGAATCATTTTTCGCATCATCATATGTCGGATAGTTAGGTGATTTATAGCTTGTCATTGGCGTAATTTCAAAGCTTTGCATCATATTGATTGCCTCCTACATTTTATATATCATATCAATTAAGCCATTGTCAAGAATTTTAATAAGACTATTCCAAACTTTCTAGTTCAACGCTATATGGACTTTCTAGCTTAGGCATTTTCTTTATAGGCTTTGCCCATTTTACTGCATTATTTATAATTTTTTTAACATTATCATTATAAAAACTGCGATTAGTCTCATGCCCCGGCTGAAAATAAAATATCTTGCCGTATTCACGATTGAAGCAAACCCCGCTTCTAAAGACATTGCCGCCCTTAAACCAGCTGATAAACACAGTTGTGTCCGGCTCCGGAATTCCAAAGGGCTCAGAATACATTTCCTCTTGCTCTAACTCAAAAAACTCACCAATCCCCTCTGCAATGGGATGACCAGGACTCACCACCCACACTCTCTCTTTCTCGTTTTTCTCCCTCCAACTAAGTCGCCCGCTTGTCCCCATCAACCGCTTAAACGGCTTTGAAGCGTGTGCAGAATGCAAAAAGATTACTCCCATTCCCCTTTGAACATGAGACACCACCCTCTCAACGACCTCATCTGACACAAAATCATGGAAAAAATGTCCCCACCAAATCAACACATCAGTGTCATCTAAAACTTTTTCAGATAAGCCATGCTCTGGGTCGTCAAGCAACGCAATTTTTACATCAATATCTTTATCATCCTTGAATAGGTCAGCAATCGCTCTATGAATTCCTTTAGGATAAGCCTGCTCTGCTTGATCTAGCATATTAAGCACCAAATCATGATATTCTTGAGGGAATACCGCTTTGACTGTTTGACCAGCTTTTTTATAATCACTAGTCTCATTCCAAATTAAAACTTTAATTTTATTCATAATTATATTTCTCCATCTTCAGCCTTTGATATTACAGGATATAATTCATTATAGTGTTTATGTATAAATAAAGCATTGCGTTTTTTATATAGTTTTGACGCAAGCTCATCTGCAATCGGCGTCAACATTTGCTCATGTGTGCATTGCACCGGAGATATAGCAGGAAAAAAGTTGTTTCCGTCAAACGCTAGATTACTGTACATATAATTACACCTTAAATTCAAGGCACAATCCTTGCATGAATTAGGCATCTCATTTGCCGCCTTTTCAAAAACTGCCCTTTTATGCTCATCAAAACCATTAAACACATCACCAATCGCAAAATCCCTTTGATCAATGTATTTACTCATCGGATAAATTGTTCCGTCAGGTGCAATAGACGGCTGTTCACGATTCATAACTGCCCTGTCTTTATGATACCGCTCCCCTTTTATATGTGACAGAATCTTAGCATCAAAAGGAGCAAAATAGATTTTGCTTTCATCAGCAGTCCATCTTTCATATAATTTAGCAATCTTTTTATATTCTTTCTCTAAAAATTCAAAATGCTTTTTTGTCCAGCCTGCATCAGGTGAATAGTTTACATTTAGCGACATGTACTTAAAACCGCTTTGGGTCAAAAACCTTATAATATCGCTTGCTAAATGAACAGAATTAGTATTTAAAACACTTAAAGCCACAGCATAAGGATGATATTTTAGCAAATGCGGAATTTTGTCCTTTAGGATGACCGATGTTTTTTCTTTGTTTTTTGTAAGCCGGCAAAAATCTTGCGCAGGACCGTCATGCGAAAAACCTATCGCCATGTTGATATCTTTAGAAAACTGTAAAAACTCTTCA
>Ga0131853_10012542_pt1 | contig 15535 bp, 8 predicted proteins | sample TergutLab28metaG_FD_92764 | JGI IMG/M metagenome (GOLD analysis project Ga0131853, IMG submission 92764) | Labiotermes labralis P1 segment gut microbial communities from Petit-Saut dam, French Guiana - Lab288 P1 (version 2) (version 2) | ecosystem: Host-associated > Arthropoda: Insects >...
CCTGCTCATAATCGATGCTGAAACTGGTCTCCTTTCACATCCAAGTACACTTGAATGCGTTTCTCCAAATTCTGGAATACTTTTCCCAAAGTGTCGACGTTGACGGCTTGAATCTCTTGGCGTTTAGCGTCTTTGAGTTGTTCGATTGTGCGGGGGTGTATTTTTGTACACTTTGCCCTTCAATAGGCCCCCAAGAAAGAAGTCGGCAGGCGTTAGATCGACTTCCCCTCGTCTCAAACTTTTTAAACCAATTTCTGGATGGAACACTTCGTTGGTGCACGTCTTTCACCAAATTCCGTTCGAAATGCCGTCTGGCATGCTTTAAATGAACCTGTTTGCCAGTATTTACGAAAGAGAAACCCGCGCTGTTCGACTGTGTACATAGACAATAGTTTGGGGCCTCTAGCGAGAGACTCGCCCTGTATAATCACAAAAGAATATAACGAGAAAAGTACTTATACTAGTTCCTATTAATTCATGTATTTTATTTATTTATTTAGACAGTATTCTTATTTTGTCCAAGTAATTGATAAATTTGTTTACAATTTTGGACTAAAGAGTAATTTGTGTGAGGCTGTCCGATCCGTCTTCACTTCGAATAAGCCCCTTTTAGATTGATTTAAGCCTTCCCGAATGCTACGTCACGTTAACTATTTAATATTTACCATCGTTTCGGGTGATCATGGTGTCTTAATCTTCGGGGTTAAGGAGTCCTATAGGACAAGGTGCAACATCTCAGACGACTTGAATCTTTATCGACACTGCAGTGAGAACCTCAACTTCTTGCAAGTCCCAGTGGGTTCCCGCCCAAATCTCAGGGACCTCTTGTATATTAACCTTTTGGCGCCGGAATTATTTTTTTAATTTTAGCACATCGTGTTTATAAAATGTGAATAACACGGGAACCAAATAAGTTAGAATTATGAAACAAACTGCATTTTGAAGAGAAAAAAACGGAGATTATATACCATGTTTAAAATATTTAGTACCTATATTTGTTGAATAAAAATATAAAATGCAACTTTAGAGATTAGCGGTGCGGTACGACCAATATAGTTGACATTAGGCGTCAACAGGTTAACTGAAGAATAAGAACCAACTAGAAGCTACTTCTTCTTTTATTATATTTATGATATGCTAAACATGTTTCAGGCACTCTTATGCCCATCATCAGGAGCTAACGATTATATTGCTGATTACCACATAGGCCTTCCGGTTCTTGGGTTGCTGTTGGTTGGAAGAGAGGTGCAGGCAGGCTGAATAAGTGTCCGAGCTGCAGTCTATAGTCTTTTATACTTATGATATGCTCAACACGTTTCGGGCACTTCTAACTTCCAACCAACAGCAACCCAAGAACCGGACGGCCTATGTGGTAATCAGGAATATAGTCGTGAGCTCCTGATGATGGGCATAGAAGTGCCCGAAACATATTGAATCTATCATGAGTATAATAAAACAAGAGGTAGCAACTAGTTGGTTCTTATTCTTCAGTTATCACAACGATGTACGGTCCAGTGCACATTAAACCTCTTTTATATTTTCGTGGCTCAATGTGCTGTTGACTCCATATTTAAACCTGCTCATTTCTGCAAACAGTGTTCTTTCAACGAGAACACCACATTATTTTCCAAGAATCGTTTTTAGACGCGCGGAGGCCATGTTGAAGCGCTGTTTATCGGGTAATGCGGATGGTCACGCAATCTGAAATAATAATTCTGCTATAGCTTCCATTCCTCCGCCCCTCAATGCTTTTTGCTCCCCTTCTATTGTTTTCCCACATTTACTTCACAAATATTGCTTTCGTAGAATTTAAAGTCGCTCACTCCGCTGTATGTGGTTATTTTTGCAAACTGTCTTTACATTTGTATTTGTCCATTTGGCCTTTCGGCTAATACACCTGTATTTGAAAATATTAGTCGGAAGATATCACTTGCAAGATCTAGGTCTCGATGGGAAAATACGGGGTGATTAAAAAATATGGACTCAATTGAACAATAAACGGCGCCTCAACACACGCCAGACATTTGGTTGCGGTATTCCAAGTTCTCTGCTCGCTCTACGGGTCGACTTGCGTGGGCTCTGATACACGTGGTCGGCCGGAGCTTTTGCCTTTACACATACAGCCTATTTGCTCAATGGTGATTCTAACGACAAACGCTGTTCCTCGTTGAAGGTTGAATGTTGAAACGAAGACGAAACACACGCTGCACAGCAGTCGCCGACTTAGTTTTAATGAACTCACGAACGCAAAAAATCTTGTGCTGCATAGTAGCCATTTTGCTCTCAAATCACGCTGCTGCACGGCTGTGCGTTAGGTGAGCGCTCTAGCGGTGGTATTTTAAATTTAGGACCTCCTCTTTCAAATGTTATGTAGATCATTCATATACCGTTTCTAGTTCAGGAAATATAGCGTACGAAATTGAGTCCATCTTTTTGAATCACGCTGTATTATAATGGATCTTACGAAATAAGATGTCGATGTGTGGACTGCCTTCATTTTGATCGGGACAGAGACTGCAGGCAGGCTGTTGTGAGCACATCATTGAAACTATCGGCTTCCATAGGTTTTCGAATTCTTGAACAGTTGAATGACTGTTAGCTTTCCAAGAATAAGTCTGCTTCGTGGAATTAGTTGGGTACGTTAAAGCGTTTGGAGGTCAAGATAGGAATCATATTTGCGGAGTATGACCTCAATTATGCTCACAAACTTGCCTCAAAACAGGGACGATTTTATGTATCCCCTTTCTTTTAAGTCTGTTTTCAAATCTCTACTGGTCTCTCATAAACGCACTTTCAGCTGTGCACCTTCGTTTCTCACTCTGAGGGAAGGACAAAGGTATTGGACAGGGAAGTGTGATTTAGCGTAACTGGATCGAAGAAAGACAAACTGAAGGATGTAGTTCACAACGTGTTCGGTACAGTTCTTATTGTGGGGCTGATCAAATCGGAAAGAATTTTTTGGATAAGAAATTCACTGCGCATGGAGGACAAATTGTATACAAACTATCGACTGTAGAATCTAAAAAAAATATAGACAACTTGATAAAATTTGGTGCGGAGGACGTTGGTGGATATATTTTATGCAGAATTAAATCTTGAATGTGCGATTTAAATTGAGCTGGCTCAAGATGGAAACAATGGAGAGTATTTTTTTTAGCAGTGTAATGAATCCTTCTTCTTCCGCAAAGCAGGACACTTCTGAACAGGCCGCTTATTTATATGCTGTGTCGAAAAGAGATCCTACAACTTGTTGCCAGTAGTTACAGTTACATCCTACGCAGATCGCCTGTGAATATGACCTAACGTTACACCTCTGTGTTTAAATTCAGGTACCGTCACCCCGTTTATTTGTTCAGTCATCGTTTTCTATAGTTATCCGATCAATACAACACCATAAATGTTCTAAAATTCATTTGTGCATCACATACACGACATGTTTCGGCCGGCAGTTGCGACCATCATCAGGCGATATTACACCAATGTAAAAGAAAGGCGATATTACAACAATATAAAAGACTTCTCTTTATGTTGTTGGAATATCGCCTAATGATGGCCGCAACTCTCTGCCGAAACATGTCGTGTATATGATGACTAAATGCATGCTACACCTCTGTGTGTATCATTCAGTGGCACTGCATCGGCCGCAGCTTGTGCTGAGACGAAATGATCGCTGTGTCAGTTTTTTGGAGGCGAAGGCCGTTTACAACGTGCATTCCTTTAGACGGTTTGACAAAAAAGTACAAGAAACCTCACTACGGCCTCATATTTGAGATTCGAACTGGATACTTCCAAGACACAAGCTAGGTACACTGTCACTGTCCGATTGAAGTCCATCTTCGTTTTCCGCCTATGATCCTTGTTAAAAAAAACTTTTTCAGTTGTGTGGATTACTGTGTGAAAAGTTGTCCTGCTGCGACCCGAGTGTTGTCGAAGTTTTTACCCAGAGTCACAGAATGTGTATCTAATTTCAGGTAGGATGTATACGCACCTAGTCGAGATTCGAACCCATATAACGATAATTTTTGTTACTAGCTTAGTGATATTTTTATCATAGTGACCGCAGTGTAGGATTGCAACTGTCAGTCAACTTTCTTCAGAATTCGTTTCTGTCATACACGGTACTTATAAGTATTTGTAAAAGTAGGTTGTTATTATGAAAGAAAGCGAACTGTTTGGTAAAAAAAAAAAAAATACCCCGCAATACACAAGAAGAATATCTAGAATTCAAATGGATGAAAAACAGTCATTGCCGATAATGTAAATCGGCAGCAAGTCGAAAGTTCTACAAAGCCGTGAAATAAATACAAGTGTAAGTTGAGGCTTACTCTAGATAACTGTGCAACAATTTCCACATTCGAACGTTAACACGCTGCATTATTATCTCAGTGGCCTCGATATTTAGATATCGCAGACACAGGTCAAGGCTTGCAGTTCTTAAAACGCAGCTGATTGCACACTGCCTTATCATTAGAAAAAAAACAACTATTCTTGCGTTTCATTGAAGGTTAATCGTATCAAAATGCATTGTAAATATAACGTGTATTATAATTGTATTGTTTGTAGGCCTAAGCTTGATATATAGGCCGTGCTTTCGGAAACTTAATGAAGCCTCATTTGAGCTTCAAACAAAGCCATTCTTTGTAGTAGACAGGAATAAAAAATCAAATTTGCAGGGAAGTGTTATTGTCTATCCGAAATACCAAATTTCATTAAAATCTGCTGTCTTTTAAAAAGAAACGTGTGACTGAAGGCCTCAACTCAGGGTTAACTTTGGGTGCATCACATCTGGCTTACATATCATCTAGAAAGAGCTGTGTTGTATTACGTGTATTGTACCTGTGTCAATGCAGATGGATTTCGTGTGAAGACAAATTATTTTTTCTCCGATTACGAAAGATGAAGCCTTTAAATCTTCTTTTATGAAATGTTGCAGTGCAGGCAGTCGCACGGTCTGAATACAGTTGCTGGTATCCAGACTGGAAATAGGATCAGAGGGAAAAGTGTTTTGAATATGTATCTATTTTATCAAATTCGGCGCTAATCCTATTAATTAGTTTGGAATCCTGACATTACCTTTCTTCTTGCCTTTAGCTCTTTCTTTCTATTTGATAAGTTGGCGAGCATTATACAGTGTAATTCATAATGGAATCTCACCTTCATTAATTTTTTCAACCCTTGCATTTTATCGATATAGTGATAAAAAAAACAGTTCCTGCCTTACAGACATACGTCAAGTCTGCATTATTATGATCAGAGTGGTAACCTTGACTAGAGAAATGGTCGTTGTTCAGTCAGATGTACGTAATATGAAACCTATACATGAGGTTCGTTTGACCAACGCAGTTTATTATGTTGAAGCAGCTGGTATGTTTATGTGCTTCAGTGGGTTTATTTTGTTAATAATATCTTACTTTTGTTGTGACAAACATTAATGGGTTTTTTATTCGATACTGTGCGTTCTTTTTACAACGAGCATGTAACTGAGTGTTTGGTTATGGTGTCAGTTACGTGTCTGGCTAGTTAGGTAGGTGACAGTTTATTTAATTTTCAAGTGTTGGTTTTTCGTATTCCTGGTTGATTATTTGATTGAGTGTGTAGATTCATGGTTGGTGCGTTAAGTAATAGGATGATTGTTCGATTTGTTAGCCCTGTTAATTATTTCATTAAAACTGAGTCTGGTTGATTAGGTTGGTTGGTGTGTTGGCTGATTAGATGTCGAAGTCGTTCGGTTATGGTACCGCAATGAACACTTGTGTCGGTAGCTTGTGAATGTGACAGTTTGACAAATGTGCACTTCCAGCAGATTTGACCAGCAATACAAACTTACTCTCAACACAAAAGAAACTCCGCTTCAATTTTTTGTCTTTCTTCGAAGACTTGATGATAAGATTTTATCAATAGTGGCGACATAATATAGGGACGATGTTTACCCAGCAAATAAAAGACACACAGATAGCTGGGTAAGTGGAACGCTGCATGGCCGATGTGTACCGCAGCGGTTGTCACTACGGCAATATGCGCTTTAAACAGGCTCCATATTTTCCCGTTTTGCCGTATCGAAACAGCGTGGGATTCCGGTCGCTTGGAGGTTCAGGTGTGGTCGAAACGGCACGCATTCCGACTAGGAGATCCATGCTTGTGCAACCCCAATCGTTCGATGCCCCTGTTGTCTAGACTTTCTCCATTGGAATATGTCGTTTGATATCTTCATCGTTGCACCGTGCATTTCGTAGAATCGTTTAATTAGCACACCAACTAATGCACATATATAAACTTTTTTACATTAAATGTTTTAAGGGAAAAATATTATATATGTGCATTAGTTGGTGTGATAATTAAATGTCGTTTGACATTCGCTGACACCCTGACAACTCACGACCGCTCCTCGGACGAAGCAGGAGCGAATGTTACTGTAATACCGTCCGGGAGATGGCAGTCACTGGTAAGACAAGGAAAAATGCACGTCTGGACAAGACTTTTCGATGGAGGGAGCCAAAAACAGATTCAGTAAAACAAGAGATTCATTTGGAATCCTTATTGAGAAACCGCAGTCATTTAGAAATTGTAATTTGTTATGACTAAGGATCATGAGATGGAGTGATGGACAGGACTTGTAGGGCCTGTGGATAGATTTAAGGGGGTCCGGTAACGTAGATGGAGGAAAAAATTACAATTCTATATTCATTAAACTCTAACTGAAATTTAGCTTTTTATTCAACAATGAAAACGGGCAACAAAGTAATTTATGACTTCTAGACCCCAAAAAAGTGTTTGTTAACTTCAATAAATCTCATTATCTCTATTTTACGCATGTAAATACATTTTTGTTAGAAGGGGTCCTTAGGTTTCACCAGAGTCTCAAAAGGGTAAGAACCCCTGTTATAGGGGAAAATGAAAGCTGCACATAAAATTTCATTTGGAGACGAGAACGCTGAGAGGATCGTTTTATAATTGATTTAAGATTTGATGTCCTTATGGCAGTGTACCGGGGTGCTGATAATTCCTTAGCCCGACGCTGGAAGGAAACAAGCTACAGCGACCGAGACTACAACACTAGACCAAGACTTATGGCGTGCAAACAACAGGAATATATTCCTGTTGTTTACAAGCCATAAGTTGTGGTGTAGTGTTGTAAGTCTTGTATATTCATATTTTGGTCTCGTGGGTTGTGACTGTATAGTCTGGTCTTTAGGTACAGATTTTATGAGGAAAATATTTCCTTTCGGTTCGGGATTGAAATGAGAAAGGTAACAAGGACGTAATTCTCTGTAGGAACGTTACCTGGAAGGTTTTACTCAGACCCACCTTAAGGGAATAAACGATAATGTTACTCTGAGCGAATAGGAAAACTAGAGAAGAAAAGAGAATTTGCGACGTGCTGGGCAGTGAAAACCCAGGTGTTATAAGGGCCCGAAAATATGGAAATATTTTCACAGGAAGAACTTAGAATAGTGGATTTGACATGCATCGTGATATATTCTTATAACAAAACCAACGAGATGCACTAAGTCTCAAATTTATTTTTGGAATAGAACTCTACATGTTTCGGACAGATGCTCTGTCCATCATCAGGAGTCTAGTACTGTATACGCAGCAATAGGTATATGTCATACAGGTTATGCTGACTGATCCCGCTAGCAAGCAGTCAGCATAACCTGTATGACATATACCTATTGCTGCGTATACAGTACTAGACTCCTGATGATGGACAGAGCATCTGTCCGAAACATGTAGAGTTCTATTCCAAAAATTAATTTGAGAATTAGTGCATCTTGTTGGTTTTGTTATAAGAATTAGAATAGTGAGGTAATGGTCTTTGTAGTTCAGCTGCGTACAGGTAAGTGGGGAGTAAAAGGTGTCTGGATTGGTGCCTTCACTCGAGGAAACTAAAATTATGCTTATACATTCCATTGTTCCAAGAGCATATTATTGTGTGTTGGGGATTCGGTTTCACGGGGTCCAGTGAACAATGTGGTGAAACTTCGGGTTCCGTAGAAGGTTGTAAATTGGTTGACTAACTGCGGAAATAATCATTTCTCAAAGACTCTGTGCAATGTCTTTGGCTGAAAATGTCCCCGTGCCTAAAATCTGCAGCATAGAGTCGAATAGGTAAATGAAATTAAAACTCTAAACATTCTATACTTCAGCATTAGACGAAAATTAGTGGTTAACTTTACTTTCCTGTCTCTTCATCTCCATCATCCCCTAGACATAAGGGTACATGTTTACGGTGGCGACGACGAAAATCGCCGCCCTATTCGGGAATAAATTCCTGGTTCTCTAGATAATCACTGGAGTGACCGAACCATTTCAGCTAGCTAAAATTTGACTCCTACTACAAGAATTTTTCCGAATGGTGCCTTTTCACTGTACAAGGGTTTAAGTGTGACTGCTTTGGAAAATTCAAGCAGTTCTGCTTAGCCACTACTGTCTCAGTTTTGCGTCTTGTAACTTGAATGTAACAGTGCAAAGGAGAAGACAAGGAGAGATACTGTTTCAAGTTCTGTATTAATGGTAGGCCTATTCCCTGCTACATTACCTTTCCATATGGACATCTCTGATAAAACGAAACCTTCTTTTGGTTCGTTGCTTATCGCTCGCTCTTTTATGCGTTACGAAAGGAATCGTTTTTCCTTGAATCGTTGAGGCGTGTTATCAACAAGAGTATGGGCCCAGCAAAACAGCGTTTGAGACTCAGACGGAGGCATAACCCTCTTCGAACTATTCCAGTCCATTGGTCTTTTGCGTGTAACAGCGTTAACTCTGCGTGAGTTGCGTGGTTCTGCTGATTGGGACTACCACGTGCAATAAAGTGTCCGCCGACCCCACTAGAGAGGAATTACAAAGGGAGGGAGGTTTGAATAAAAGTTGACCAACTAGATGACACTTGCTTTATTATCTACCGCTCAACATGTTTCAGACGTTAATACGTCCATCTTCAGGAGCCTGCGAATACTTGTTGCTTTGTGTAGGCTGACTTGAGGCGTGCTGGTGTTATGTAGCGGGATTGTCTGTTTGTGATGTGGTATCCAAGTGTAGGCTACACTCAGATACCACATCACCAACAGACAATCCCGCTACATAACACCAGCACGCCTCAAGTCAGCCTACACAACGTAACAAGTAGTCGCAAGCTCCTGATGATGGACGTATTAAGGTCTGAAACATGTTGAGCAGTAGATAATAAAGCAAGGGTCATCTAGTTGGTCAATATTTATTCTAATATCAAGATGATGCACGGTCCAATACGCATAAAGAAGGAGGTTTTTTTTAAAAGTCGTGGCTAGTGGATATTACGTAGCTGCGAGGACATTTGAACGTGAGCCAAACGAATGGTTGCATCTTCAAAGGTAACAGTGCGGCGTAACCTGTTGAAGATCGAGAGCACCCGAAAGTATATGGAAAAAATCAGTTCAAGGGTACTGAAGGACCAAGGTCGAAGGAGAAAATTTGGCCCCAAAAGAGAGGAGATAACAGGAGGTTGAAAAAAAAGATTACATATTGAGTTGTTTCTTAATTTGAGTTCTTCAATAACATGTTTATGGTTTTTTTTAAATTTAGGATGATGCAATGGAAGATACTTGTAAATATGAACATATAAGCGATTATAAATACACAGAATTTTTATAGGGAAATATTAAGGTAAGAGATCACTTGGAAGACGTAAGTGTAGATGATAAAACTAAAATGGATCTTAAATGAACGGTACTTAAGTATGTTGACCGAATTATTCTGCATCAATAACAGTTCATGGCGTAGTCGGTATAACGACTTGCTACGGGCTGGACAGTCTGGAAGTCGAATCCCAGTAGGGGAGAATTTTGACCGGTACTGGAGCCCACCCAGCCTCCTGTGCAATGGTTATCGGGTCATTTTCGGAGCTAAAGTGGCCGGAGTGTGACGCTGACTGCCCATCTTTATCTAGCGCCGAAGTTAAAGAAAGTGTATAGCGATACCTGTACTCCCTCTCTAGCCCTTCATGGCGTATTCTAGGTTGAAATTTACTCTTATCTCGCTAGCAGTTCCAATGGTGGGATGTTTTTCAATACGGTAATGAACTTTTGGATTCCTTAACAACTGATGAATTGCTTGATAATTAATCATCTATCAGCTTATAAGGAAGGATCCTACTACATGGATTTAGTTACTTAGTTCAAGAATAAAGACAAAATATTACTTGAAAAACAAGTCTAAACTTAAAACTTAACATAACTCTAGATTTGTGTCTTGCTTTGAATCATAACGGAATCTGCTTTATGCATTTATCATATGACATTTACGTAAACACCCCAGAAGTCAGGTGTACTCGTAAGAGGCGTCTCGATAGAGCCTAAGGTCCAAAGTGTAACCAGTTCAACACATTTCGTGCACAGTTTTGTACATATTTAAATTTGTAGTAATCGTTAGGTACCGACGCGTCCCTTTCTGCGATATTTATTATTATTGTCATCATCATTATCATCATCCTCATCATCATAATGGAACCCGATAACCAAGTTGTTAGAGTAGGATCGATTGCTCTCATATTCTTTCCTCAGGTGTCCAACAACCAATTCAACTGCTGTTGTTGTCTTACACCGACAGTCCATCCGAATTTTGTCATTCTTTCGGGTAGTCTGTTCTTCTGCGCTGTGTAAACTTTGTATATACATTCTGTTGACAGTTAAAACTTTTGATTAGTCACTGGGTATTTAATTCACACACAGATTTTTTTAAAGGTTTGCTGCCTATATTTTTTGGTGGCTTTCTTTTCATTTTCATCTCAACAGCCATAATTCTGGAATACCTGGTTCGTATTTTCGAGTTTTCGCTGTCAAAAAAGCAGTTGTAAGACATAACTTGTTATGTTTTCATTATCCTACTTATATTTTATGGTGTAAAATATAAGTGAAGCCTCTCTTCTTCGCCATATGACAATGAACATCCAAGATTATTGAAAGTCTGGACTTGTATTATGCTGTTTCTCATTACGATTTTGCCTCTTTTCGGGTTTCGTCGTCTGAAGGCAGTTTGTTCTATTTTTATTTCCTTCTAGAAACTGTCATTATGATTTGCATGTAACGAATAATTTCATATAACCAACAGCCGAATCGATCAGTAACCATCATCAGTATCAACATCAGGTAAAAGTGGCGTGTGATTGCTGTTACAGAATATGAATTATGTCAGAATTTGAATTTGTCTGTACTGCCAGCTGTGAAGTCCCAGTTATTACTGCAGCTAACTGACGCTGTAGAAACAAAACCCTGAATTATGACACTGCCATCGACTGAACATAAAATTAGACCCAATTCTGCTCTGCCCCTCCCCCCTCCCGTTCCAAGGAAAAGAGCCCCTACCCCATGTTGTTGAAATTATACGCTTGATGCGAATGTTGTGTGTAGACTGACAGTAAGATAATTTGAGAATCATATTTTCTGGACAATACCATACCTGCTGTTATTCTGCACTCCCGCTTCTTGGAACTGAAGACAAATTCACCTCCGGAAATACTGAACTTTTACTTCTAGTGTTCTTTTTTGTACTCTTCTAGCCGAATCCCAAGAAATTCGCTGTTTTGCGTAATGCATTGAAATTTTTGTTGTGGGCCTGATGCAGCAGAATTAAAATTTCCAAAGATGAGATCCCCATCTACTTCCCGAATTACGAATTTTGTCACTCGTCAGAAAAAAAAAACGGAGAGGGTGTCTGCTTCGGTGCAGTAGGTAAAAGGTATAAAAGTTCACCCTAGGACAGGCCGTTAAGGTCCAAAAAGGGAGTTGAGTTATATAGCTCTACTCTTTTTTTAACCTCGGCGCTATGTAATACAGGTGGTGAACGTTACACCCCGGCCTATTTACCCACGGTAATGACCCGGGTCCTATTTCTCACTACGGTAGGTTTAACATATAATTTTGTGTTCACGGACATAACAAAAGTGCGTTTGACCAGCTGATAACCTGTTAGCTACTCAGGAAAGACTGTGTTCCGTGGAGTTGGTTAGAGGTCACCCCCGCGAGAAACTAAAATCACACATTTTAAAAATACGTTTGAGTATCTTGCTTCCTGTTTGGTGAAAGCTACGTGATTAGGAAGTTCATAATGATAAAAACGTAGAGATTTAGAGGTGTAGATGGTAGGATAATATTAAATAAGGAACATGGTTTCAGGTGTGGAATGGATTCACCTAACTAAGGATTAGAACCCATTCTTCAGCTTTTGTGAAGAAGGCATTAGCCTTCGGTTTCCATGGAAATGCCGTAACCAGCTGAGCCATAACTGTCACATACAATCAGGCCACATAGAGTGCAGTTACGTTTAATCACCTATTTACTTAGTGTCCGATTTTGGTTAAGAAAACGGGTGGTGCAAATGGTGTGCTATAGTTACCTGCTCTGCGGCACTTAGCTCTCTATGTCGCAAGGGTCATAAGCAGCAGGAAAAAAGGAATAATAACAGTGCACATAATATCCAAACTCCTATACTTGTCATTTCTGATTAATTCCCTTTGTGGCGTTTTGTGTTGAGTCGATACACAGGCGAGGGGTTATGAATTCCATAGCCACGAAACTACACATTGTGTTTTGCGTGGAATGAACACAAATCCCTTCAATGTGTGCGAGCATACGTATAATTATGGAGTGCTTCTGCTTGGCAATGCTCTTTCATCCCGATGAATATTACATTACAAATATATGTTGGGGCAAAACTTTTTTATATCTGTTTTGTAATAGTACGTATACATATATATTATTACATGGGAATAGTGGGCCGGGTAGCGTAGTCTGTATAGCGACTGGCTACGGGCTGCACGGTCCGGGGATCGAATCCCGATGGGGGCGAGATTTTCCGCGCCTGTCCAGACCGGCCCTGGGACCCACCCGGCCTCCTGTACAATGGGCACCAGGTCTTTCCCGGGGGTAAAGAGCAGCCGGGGCGTGACGCTGACCCTTCACCCCTTCTAGTGCCGTGGTCAAGAAAGAGCAGAGCTATACCTGTACTTTCCCTATGGGCCGTACGGCCTGTACAGAGCCTCAGTGCCTGTACAAGGGTGCACTTTACATTTTACCTTTTTTACGTGGGAATGACAATAAAAATCAAGCTGAATTCAGAGAAGAGACGAAAGCATATTAAACTGAGGGAACACCTGCTACAATTCGGTCCAGAGTCTGTCTAAAATAAACGAAATTATATTTTGCCTGTTCATTGTAAAACTGTGAAAGTTTTTCTCTCACGTCGAAGGGAAGATCTAAGACGGAAATATTCGGAAACTGGGGCAAACTGAATAACGTGTCTATGTGCTTGTAGAGTGCACAGTAACGTCGTTTCATTTGTGTCCATTTAGTTCTTACCTTATTTTGCAAGATAAAAAGAGTGGAGTTAGTTTCGTGTCATGTAAATGTACATTTCTGTGGGCTGAAATCAAAGAAAAGTATAACGTAACTCAGCAACCTTCCTGAAAACGCGTAGCTCAATATACAGCAGCCTAGGATTTCAGTTATCTATGGTTTTTAAATTTTGTTAGTCTACATACGGCAAAAAATATCCGTGGCTTCCGCACCAGGCGTTTGTATGTTTGCTGGAGGAGGATAGTACTGACGTCACCAATCTCTTTACATTGTCCATATTAGCACTGGGCCCGAAATGTTGCTATCTTTTGCCTAAGAGATTACAGTGTTCCACTTTTTCAGGCTCCGAAACCGGTTGACGGAATGGAACGTTCGAACTTTTCTGTATACATGTTGGAGAGAATTGACACTACACGAGATTTTCTCCGCAAAGTAAGTTTCTCAGATTAGGTGACCTTTCCCTTCAAAGGAAATCCGAATAGGAACAATTGCAGGATTTGGTGAAAAGGAAATACACACTCAAGGTTGAACTGGAGAGAGACAGTGCCAAAGCAAACGTGTGGTGCGGCTTTATGCGCGATAGGGTGATCCCACTCTACATCCTTCGGCATCCGACCGTGACCGGAGCCTTGATATCTTACCTGGACGTGCTGGAAATGTAGGCCGTTCCCCACTTGCCACCTGCAGTTGTCTTTGACAAGCCGGGACACATTCACACTGCAGCCATATCATGAGGAATTAGCTTAATCATATGCTGCCTGTCGGATGAATCGGCAGTGGAGTGCCAATTGCCTGGCCACCTAGGTCACCAGACTTAACCTCATTGTAGTTCCCTCCCCTCCCTTTTGGAGTTATGGGAAGGACCTCGTCCACCAGGTCAGACACGAATATCTTCAGCAAATGAACAAGGCTTGCTTCAAACCACGTGGACCAGGTCGAATATCATCCGGATATATGTCATTCCATCAGAGATGCTTGCATTCAAAATCGACTAAATTGGACACTACAAAAAGAACTTCCAGAGTTTTCCTTTGAAATGGTGCGAACCGACGTCTGTGTCATTACCATATTTCGATATTTTTTGAAGATATTATCTGAGTAAAAAAAGGTAAAGTGCACCCTTGTACAGGCACTGAGGCTCTTTACAGGCCGTACGGCCCATAGGGGAAGTAGAGGTATAGCTCTACTCATTCTTGACCACGGCACTAGAAGGGGGCGAGGGGTCAGCGTCACGTTTCGGCCGCTCTTTACCCCGGGAAAGACCCGGTACCCATTGTACAGAAGGCTGGGTGGGCCCCAGGGCCGGTCTGGACAGGTGCGGAAAATCTCGCCCCCACCAGGATTAGATGCCCGGACCGTCCAGCCCGTAGCCAGTCGCTATACCGACTGAGCTACCCAGCCCACATATTAACCGGACACTCTGTATTAAATTGAACCAGTATAATACACAGAATGAAAGTTTGCTGCTCTGTATCCTCAGAATGTACCTAGTACAATATTTATTCACATGTCGCGGAATTACGTAGTCTTGGAACAAAAGTCCAGCACTATGTTTGAACATACCAGAATTCTGACCTTCCGACCCCTCCCAATGTCGCCTGATGTTTGCATAGGAACTAAACTCATAGAATTGGTGACCTCAGAGTCGCCTGACTCAGGATGAATTTATTTTCAGGCAAAATATTTGAACACATAATCGTGAACACACAGAAATCATTGAACTTCACTGTTTGGTGACTAAGATTGCTAATTTATATTCTGGAGATTCGGGGCTGGATTTTCTGCCCAGGAGGCCAACGTTTTGCGACTTTCCTCAGTCCTTTCATAAGCATAATGTCAAAGTACCTTTCAATGCCACATTACACACTTTGCACATTATTATTAAGAATCTTCCTCTAATTTCAATTTGTGTTTTTAAGGATTTTATTTTTATGTCCATGGGACCGTGCATCGGAATTCAATGTCAATAAATGTCCAACAAGATGCAACTATAGACAGTTTATTTTATCTGTAAACTGCTTTAATGTGAGGATTGATAATAGTACCTTCGAGAGGGTGGAAGGGTTTAAATATTTGGGAACAATTTTAACAAATCAAAATTCTATTGCGGAAGAAATTAAGAGCAGATTGATGTCAGGAAATGCTTGCTATCATTCGGTGCAGAACCTTTTGTCTTCCAGGTTGCTATCCAAAAATTTAAAGATCAA
>Ga0131853_10012543_pt1 | contig 15535 bp, 16 predicted proteins | sample TergutLab28metaG_FD_92764 | JGI IMG/M metagenome (GOLD analysis project Ga0131853, IMG submission 92764) | Labiotermes labralis P1 segment gut microbial communities from Petit-Saut dam, French Guiana - Lab288 P1 (version 2) (version 2) | ecosystem: Host-associated > Arthropoda: Insects >...
AAACACAACTTAATCACTGAGGTGTATTTAATGACTGTGATGGAAACAACTACATGTTTCGGCCTGTATTGGCCATCATCAGGTTGTCTAGGGAACTTAAGGGCTAACTATATGCATGCGCGCTCGCGTGGTGTAGAGATCTCTACATACGCATAGCTTGACAAACCGAATCAAAACAGAGGTCAGATAAAACACCATGAAACAGAACAGATACAGATTCATGGTGTTTTATCTGACCTCTGTTTTGATTCGTTTTGTCAAGCTATGCGTATGTAGAGATCTCTACACCACGCGCGCGCGCATGCATATAGCTAGCCCTTAAGTTCCCTAGACAACCTGATGATGGCCAATACAGACCGAAACATGTAGTTGTTTTCCATCACAGTCATTAAATACACCTCAGTCATTAAGTTGTGTTTGACTACATACCTTTTCCTGGGTAACCGTTACTTGGGCTACAGTTGGAGAATTGCGTACCGGCATGGTTAACTTTTGCAAACCGTGCCGGAACGCTATAATTATTTCAGTACAGAACTACCTGTAAAGGAGGACATTATCAGTCCTTTAACTTAACGCTGCGTTTATATTAACATGTGTTATGATTTGAGACCTGATGCGAGATAAAACTTGTGCTTGCATGTCGCACGGATTCACTGAAAGCTTCGAATTGCTAGAATCCTAAAGGCGGTATATGTCTATATTCGTGACTGAAATTTTTGAGACTGGTTCTCCCTCCTCCTTCAGGTGGAACAGGCAAAGTGGAGAACCTACACTCTAGGTCGGTTAGTAAGAGATAAGACTCAATACAGGGGTTTAAATTAGCTCTTTGTAAAGGGCCCAGCACACGTGCACTTGAAGAAGGAAGCAGATGAATTCTCCAAAATGTTACAGGTCTTTAACAGTTTAAAGACCAAATGAACCTGAATTATATTTAAAGATTCAGTTCGCACCGCGCAGTAAACAAAATCCTTCTCGGTTACAAAAACCTACCAGACATGGGGAAATAATCGCTGTTTGTTCTGAGATCTACATTAAACATATAAATACGAGGGAGAGTCAAATGAAAGCTTTAAAAGTGCGATAAAAATTCGAAACACAGTTCGATTGTGTTTTAAGTTGACAACAATGATACTCGTGGTTTGAAGAGTGGCCGACAGGTGGCAGTACGACGTAGGAATGCAACACGACGGCGCAGTAGTAGTGTAAAGAAGGCGGCACCGCTTGCTACATGCACCAAAGAAGAACAGCGTTCTGTCATCCGTTTTTTATAGTGAAGGGGTGAGACCCATCGAAATTCATCGACGAATAAAAGTTCAGTATGATGATGCATGTCTGTCACCACAGCAAGTGTAAGAGTGGACTAGGAAGTTCATGAACGGCATTAGTTCTGTAACAGACTCTCCTCGACCCGGTCAGGCACACCGAATAGTGACACCAGAGACCATTGCAGCAGTTGAAGCCACCGTGAAGGAAAATTGCCGCGTAACAGCGAATGAAATAGCCACACATCTGGATATGAGTCATGGATAAAAAAGAACCATATCGTCCATGATAAAAAATATTTAAGGTTTTCATTTGACTCACCCTCATATGATATGATAGCGGACTGTACATTTCTTGACATTAAAGCTGGTGGGACATAAAGTAACCTTCAGACTCTAACTGGACATAAACTGTGAACAGCGTCTAGGAATCAGTCATGGTTTTCATGAAAATGTTCTCGGTCTATAAGCCGGTTATAGCCGGTAAGAAAGAGCATATGTGCACATATATATGGCCTATGTATTTATGTATGGTCATTAAATAAATTTGCAGTGCCTAAATATTGGGTTACTGAAACTCAGACAAGTCAGCCCAGATTTAACCGTAGACGTACTTCATAAATCTTATCTTCAGATAAGATTTTCCTATTCTCCGTCGATACGATCCGTGTTTTGTTATCGCCTGTCGTGTCACAACTGTATCCACATCGCCATCATCTTTACATTTGTCGCTGCCAAGGTTGACCTTCAGCGATAAAAACAGAGATAATTTGTCGGTGAAAAATCGTACTGATGTAATCACAGACAATGTAGGTTCTGGAGTTACGAAACTTTAAGCCACGTGAACTTATTTTCTGAGCGACATTAGTACCAGGAAGTGGCTGGTCGACAACACCTCAACTGTGAGAGCGGAGACACAGCAAGACTCCGAGAAGGTCCACTCGATAATAAGGTGGCTGGTAGCCTTAGGACGATTTGTTAAGCCCTGTTTTAGGCAACTGAAATTCGAAAATTTATTAATGAATTTTGAATTGCTTTTAGTACAGTGAAGATATTTTGGTGCCTCTGGCAGAAAGCCACCTTTTTAAGGTACTTCTGAAGGATTCTCCTGTCGACAAAAGTTTGTGGATGGCAGATAAAAAGAATGTCAAAAGTCATCAGACCTCGTCGGTCTTGGAGAGTTTCAGAGCGGTGTGAAGGAGTGGAAAGGAGACTAAAAAGCGCTGAAGGCGAAATAAAACGAGACAGTTTGCGGAAAATTATTACAAGTGGCTAATGGAAAAATTAAAATCAGTTTTTTGTCTGTGACGCAACAGCACAATTCTGGTCTACGCCGCCTCATTTATGAGTTCCCTAGATCACACACACACACCCGGTAGAACTCCTCCGAACGAGTGATCAGCACGTCGCAGAAGTCGCTATCTACATAACACACAACAAACACAAGATACGAACTTCCGTGCCTTCAGTGGGATTAGAACCTGCAATTCCAGAGGTCAACCGACCGCAGAAGTACGCCTGAGACCGCACGTCCACCGGGATCGGCATAAAAACAGATGACATGTGGAAATGCTTGCCAGCTTTTTATTCAGATTATTTGGTCTGAGGACTTTGTGTTTAAGAAACGTTACGTAAAGTGCACTACATTCTAATTTAACTTACTGACTGATAATTTTGTGATAATAAATGTAGCCACATAAAGGGATGGGTAAAGTAATGTATCGTAAGGCTGTGACCTGAACACAGTTAGTTCCTGTCTAGGCTACTGTAATTTCATCCCCGTGATATTTATTTAGATAAAGAAGATGCGGTAATTAAATGACGCTTGTCTGTGTCCGACGTGACGTGCTGCTTTAATATATTGTACTGGTTCAGTTCTGTAGGTTTCTCACAATGGCATCGCATGGGCATTCAAATATTCTGTCATATAAAGCCCTGTAGTTTGTTAAACATTCGCCAACTTTTAGGGCAGATCTTGCTGCACCCATCTTCAGATTCCCTCAGAACGTCAGAAATTGTACACGGCGTCCTGTCCCGGAATAACTGAATCACCACTAGCGCTGCTGTCAGAAACTCGCTTATCATAAAGCGGTCTGTATCTTGTGCGGAGTCGCCAGATTTGTGCGCGTCTCCGTTCATCCAGTTTGCAAGAACGTTATATTGCATTGTGTTTCGTATTGTACTGCTTATTGATTTATTTGTATTTTTGAAACTCTGGACAACATAAATTTCCAAAAATGTGAGATTCTACGCATGCTTATGCTACCAGTGCAAATGAATATTGTAATCCGTCATCACAACATTATGTTCCGTAGGATTAGAGCACATGTTTCGACTAAAATAATTAGCCGTATTTGACATAATTATAGACATGAAAAAGGGGGTATATTTAACCACTTTAATTTTGGTTTGAGCTCTCAACATATGCAACCTAAAATAAACATATAGTATAAAAGATACAAAATGCCTGAATTGTATAGTTTGCAGTTTTATGAAACGTTAGAAAATAGTAAATAGGATGCTGTGACGTATGCAATTAGACATAAAATTCTGGGAAGCAACTTATATGTAAGTATAATTACTTACCTAAGTAATTATACTTATATATTTTATTATACCCCCCTAGCATAAGAAATAATCCCTATGGTAGAAAAAAACGATATCCAACCAGATACACCCGGGACCATGGTGCCCTGTGATATAAAAATATCTCGAACCCGCCCCATTACAACCCAAAACCACTACACGCATGCTAGTATAGCCTAAGCTGTAAGTCCAACCACAACCTGATGATGGCCCACATATAGGGCCGAAACATGTCGTTGTTGTAAACTCCTTGTAATATAGTAACAAATATAGTTGTGTTCGACTGTAAGTGTTAACATACCTAACTGCTACTATTTCTTAGATCTTGGTATAACATAAGACGCCTTAATTTTGTCACTCATTCGGTGCATTTTCGTATATTCCATATATTGATCAACAAATGCTCTTAATAAAATACAATAAAATACAAACCATGAATTGTTTGACATGAATTGTGTTTTGTGACTTGTATTTTACTGTATTTCATTATGTGCAGTTTTTTTTATCAACATGTTGAACGTCTGAATTGCTTTTTACTTGAAAGACTTCTCATTCATAACCGAAACATGTAGCGTTATTCGTCCTGAATGTAACGCTGTGTTGACCGATTGTGATATTTATTGGTATTAAACACAGCAACGGGGGTGTGCCACGTTACAGTATGCTACCAGTATTTCCTATTATTGGTTGAAGAATAAAAGACCAACTTGATGCCACTTGCTATTTTATTTCACTTCTTATGTGCTCAACATGTTTCGGACATTAATATATCCATCACCAGGAGCTTGCGACTGTGCTGTTGAATTACCACATTGGTCGTATTGTTCTTGGTTCGATGTGTGTTGGAGTTTCAGTGTGCTTGGGTTTGAATGGTGTCCGTGTTGGAGGCTGATTAATATATGTTATATTTCATTGCGGACAGGAATGTAGATATCAACATTCCCACACAGCACACACAGAAGGGGTTCATGAACAGACATCAGTTAAAAGTTGAATTATTAATTTGCTTCGAAGTGTGTCTTAGACCTTTGGACTCACTTATCGCTGACATATTTTCTTCAATTTCTGTGATATTCTAACAAGTTGTGTGTCGCGGGGAAGTCTTGGTTTCGTAATCTGCACATCTGACGTCATGCCCTGTTGCAACAACAGACTTTCTTTCAGTTTCTCAAGTGAATGCTGGGTATTTACAGCAAATAACTAACGTTCAGATGTTAGTACTGCATAAAATAGAATTATTGCTGGAAAATGACGTAGATGTATTCATTTATAAAAGCCAACCAAACGCACCATATCATATACGTATAACTCATGGCGATAAAACCAACAAATACGTATGCGTTTCGGCCACACTTGTGGCCTTCCTCCGGGAGGTATAATAAAAAAGGATGTACCTCAGGAACATTTTGAACAAGTGCACAAATGTAAACTACTTAGTATATGGCTGCATCGGTTGTATGTAATTTCTCCTTCGTGTTCCTACAGGCGTGCGCCACTTTTGCCTGCTGGGTATTAATCAATTTTGAATACTCCATGATCATCTTACATTTGTGCATTGGTTCAAAATGTTTTTGTAATATGCCGTTTGTAAAGCAGCTTCCTGAAATTGCCACAAGTGTGGCCTAAGCATGTAGGAGGCATACTGTGTATAATATAATGTAATATAATATGATATGATATGATATATATGATATGTGATATGATATATTATGTGATATATGGTATGATATGTTATATGATATGATACGATATATGTTATATGATATATGATGATATAATATAATATACTATACAAAATAATAGGCAACGCGACCATAATTTATTTGCAGGAAATACATTAAAAATTGATAGTCTGTTTAAGAATGAAATCTTCTCTGAAAGCGAAGTTAAAAGAAATAAAAGGCAGAAGCAACGCTCAGTGCAAACTTTAAAATGGCTCACATTAATAGTTCGTGCAAAATATCTCGTTGGATCTCTTAATTATGTGAAGATTAACTGCAGTCAGATACAGCCTACAGTTTTGTCGCACATCACTTCAAAGTTCGTTTCGATTTCAGAAAGATAACCAGAGTAAAAAAAAAAAATACGATATGAATGTTTTCGAGGTGTGACAAAGTTCACACAGCTGTGCACGGCAACACAGCACACCCTTCATTTGCGTGGTGTATTGTAGACTTGTGAAGAGTGAGAATGTATAGATGTCACCTCATGTGTTGCTATTAATGTTATAAAGCGTCTCCCTCTACAGATGTACATATTAGAAATATTATTATCGCGTAATTTGTACGTAATTAAAAAAAAACAACCGCTTTGTAACGCAAATTACAAGATCAAAATTAAAAATTTTTAATGTTGCTCCATACCATTGATTCTCAAAGTAATATATTAGTATTACTGAAGACAGAGAACTAAGATAAATTCAGATGAGGGGGGGCCCTCAAAACGTTGCATTTATGTAAATCTCGCGCAGCGCGGTCAAATGGTGTCTGTAGATGCCGTACTTTAATTAGTTAAATCGTGGGGCAGACAGTCACAATTATTTCAGTCATAGGGCTTCTGAGAACAGTTGGCGTCCCTTCTTAATTAAAAAACAGCTTTCAGTATTGGGTTAATAACTAACGAATTCTGAAAACACTTAAAGCAATTTGGGCAGTTTTTTTTTTCCACGGCTCGATAACCCCAGTGGGCTAGGTCCTCCTCATTGCTGACGCTTCACGATCACACTCAGGTATACTCACCACACTCGTTAGGACTCCTCTGGACGAGAGATCAGCCCGACGCAGAGAACTCTACCCGACAACAAACAATACTCACAATAGACAAACATCCATGCCCTCGGCGGGATTCGAATACGCAATGCCAGCAAGCGAGCGGCTGCAGACCAATGCCTTAGACCGCGCGGGCCACCGGGATTGGCTATTTGGAACTTTAATAATTTTAAATTTTCTGTCTGATTTCAGAAAACACGCAGGAACCCTTTAAATGAATAGGGAAATGCGAATATTAATATAGATGACATTTTGGTTAAAGTTACGTCTAGTTCCAATTACAATAGTTCCTCACTTTAAAAACAAATTGAACTGAGAATGAGTTTTGTAGCGTTTAAGTGTATGGGTATGTTGTTGGTCTAATGAATCGCCGATTTAACCCAAAACGTTAATATTATTCAAAAAGAGACTTATATCTATGTCTTAGCTTATCTTCCTAATCATGGAAACGTCATAGGTAGAGTCGGTAATTGATTCTAAGCAGTACATTAAGAAAACGAGTTTATATCCAACACCTAGGCGGAAAAGTGTCGATTGTATCAGCCTTGGAAAGCCAATTACAATTAACGTAAGTGTACGTTCTGTAGGCTGTAAGGATAGAGCAAGATATGACCCAGTGGATTTTCAATTTAAGTGCAATATATCGCTGTGCATTTTCTATTAATGATATTACATGTACACCACGATCGATTTCACTCTTTTGTTATGGAAAACTTCAACATAACAGAAGTTGTTTACCGGTGGGAATTAGTCGACATATTTTACGATGTTTGTGGGCAACTTGATCCGAACAGTCTGTTTAAACAACAGCCCAGATGGGGCCTAGGTCGCCTCATTGTTTAGGTTTCTAGATAAAACACATACACACTGAGTAGGACTCCTCTGGGCGGATGATCGGCCCGTCGCAGGCACGTGTACTAGGCAACAAGCAACACTCACGAGAAAGAGACATCCATTCCACTGACGGGATTCGAACCCGCAATTCCAACAAGCCAGCAGCCACAGGCCTACCGCGTAGGCCGCGCGATCACTGTTCATAGATATATCAAGTATAAACTAAGGTTAATCTTCTTTTACGTTCTGTTCAGTCACCGGACAGTCACCCAAACAGAGTGACGATACCAGATGCTGTACTAACACAATTGCCCCCCTGAAGATGAGCATAATAGTGCTCGAAACATGTAGAGGAATGTAATAAATGTATTAAAATAAAGAATTTGTGCATCAAGTTGGTAAAAAAAGAGACTTTCATTACGGTTAGTCTGTAGGTTTCAGTTTAACGTTCTCGGGCGTAAATTAAATAAATGGTTTCCACGACATGTCCTTCAAAAATAAATAAATAAATAAAAATTTCACCCTACACCAGTGCACGAAGGCCCAGAGGGAGAGTACAGGCATAGCTGTACTCTTTCTTTAACCTCGGCGCTAGCTGGTGGTGGGTGGTCAACGCCACGCTGCGGCCACTTTACCCGCAGGAAATACCCGGTACCCATTGCATAGGAGGATAGGAGGTTGGGTGGGTTTCAGTGCCGGTCTGGACGGGTGCAGAAAATCTCTCCCCCTGGGACTCTATCCCCGGACCGTCCAGCCCGTAGCCAGTCGCTATACTGACTGAGGTACCCGGGCCCATAATAAATAAATAAATAAATAAATAATATATATATATATTCCAAAGCTATGTACCGTAACACGTGTTCCATTGTAAGTACGAATTACACTTTCACGTGTCGACACCCACATGTCGTTTACAAACACGTATTAGAAACAGCACACAGCAGAAGACTCTTACTCGCTCATTGATGGCCTTATAATAGTGTGCGATTTTACAACACGGCGAAACAAGTTCATAGGAATTATCCAATATTTTACTGGTAATGAAAAATATGTTTGTGTGGTGTATCATATGACATGTCTCTGGCTGCAGCGCGTTCTTAGCTTTCAATCGAGAGGTCGTACACCTGCTTAGGTGTTTCCGTTCGCAGGTCTGCAGTAGGGACAGCACACAGGGTTCAACAGGCCCTAGGCTACAGAGCGTGTAGACAAGTAATACCACTGGTTCTGTTGTACAGCTTAAAGTTGTGGGTCGGGAACTTGGTATCTGATTGACGAAGTGTGTCGTGATATTAAAAAAGACAGTCTTAAAGTATATGACGCCGTATTGACCGATAATCTGTACCCACGTTGCAAAACATTCCCGCAGGAGAACTACTCTGAAGATGGAGGCAGAAAACCCCTCCGATACGCTTGCATCAAATTAGGAGTTAGCAAGGCGTCGTATCCCAGAAGACAGTAATATTCATCCATAACGCTGGGGAATCCTCAGTCCGCACAGTATATAAGAAGTCCAGAGAAGGCACATTGTATCTAACAAGACAGGCACTGTACATGTAACGTAACGTGCGAGAAGCGTTCGTGCAATCATTGTTGTAGTGGGAAAACAATAAGTGTTACTTATTCTGAGTATGTGTATGTAGCCTTAGGTATACAGCGTGCAATGCGCATGCGCCATGTTTTCATCTGTGGCCTGTCCGGTTCTACTGTATTATTCCACATTATCTCATAAACGGCACGATTTTCGGGGAAAAAGTTAATGAACATAAAATATGTTTTTTTCTCTATAACTTTTGTTTGAAACATTTCTCAGTCTAAGACGAACTGAGCGAGATATGATCAAAAATGTGAATCGGGCTTCATGTAATTTACCCGCGATTCTTGTCAAATTTAAAGAAACTTCAAATTTTCACAACAGATTTTCGAAAGACACTCCCATATAAATTTTCATGAAAATTCTTCCAGTGGGAGACGGGCTGCTCCATGCGGACGGACAGACAGATGTGTCGAAGCTAATAGACGCTTTTCGCAATTTCGCGAACGCGCCTAAAAAGAGATTGAATAAAGAGAGGTACACTGAAAAATCATACCTTATTGTCTACACTTAGTTTTATAGTCTTCCTTTTTATTATCTGGCATTTAGTGAAGGGTGTTTTGGAGTTCTTCCAAAACAATTGTCTCAGTTGCTTCCTATGTTTTTACACGTTTTCGCTTTTTAGTACACTTGGTTGATAATTGCTCAGTTAAAGGTAAAGCAGTCCCATTACAGGCCTGGAGTGGCCCAGAGGGTTCCAGGAAGTTAAGATTCCCAGATTTCATGACAACGACAAAGGATGGTGGTAGGTTGTCAGTCTTAAAGCAACGGCCATCTTTACCCCCAGGAAATGTTCCTGGTACTCATTTCTGTTAGAGGCTGAGTCGACCCCAGGGCCACAGTGCGATCGGAAGGATTTTATATCAATGAAAAATTCCAATGGCACCAGCTGGGATCGAACTAACGATCTTCAGGTTTGTAGCACAGCACTTTAACCACTGTGCCACCGCGGTCCCGAATTGCTCGGTTATCTATAGGGTAAGTTCTGTTGTATAGGACGAGCGGTTGAACGGGTGAAATTCCTGCTTGTACTCTCCTTCACCGAAACTGCTGTGTGGTTCACATCATGAAGCTGTTGTTAATTCCGTATATACAGCAGCATCGAATGATAGGTTTATAGAGAATGTGAATTGTGAAAGTTGTAGCAAGAAGCAGCAGTGGCTTATTTTAAGGTAGTTGCTTTTATTTTGCGTGAATGGACTGAAGAAGCAACGAATTGTGTGGCAGTAGGCCTATGTTCGGTGTTCCGGCCGATACCTGAAAAGAACGTCCTCGAATGGCAGTCAGAAGCTTTGCCATTTGAGCAGACGTTATCGGTCAGACAAGATGTCATAATTTGAATTCTTGCATTTCGGGTGAGTACAGTGTGAAAATGTGAAGTTGTCCCTCTCCATACCATGAAGGTACATAGGAGGAGAATTTATAACACCACCATATTAGTGTTACAGATTTTAAGACATGGACGAAGTACAAGATTTGGTTGTATATTGGGCTGATTTTTATGCACGCTCTTATACAAAAGTCAAGTGGTTAAATGGATCAGCACACTGAAATGAAGATGCCAATGGGATTTATACATTTCACGTTACACGGAGCGTGTGGAAGTGTGGACATACTTAGTGTGTCCTTGTGCTAGTGCCTACTGAGGATACACATATGGGACTTAAAACCGTGAGGTTGTCCTCGTGTTTTCATTTCTGTCATTAATTCTGCAAAGATTAATTTCTTGCAGGAAAATCACTGCTCTTAAGCACCTTTGTTGAGAGTGAGGAAGCGTCTAATTTAAAGATATAACCAACGCTTCGCCATTTTAGCGTATCATTTACATGAAAGATAAGGGTGAAGTTCACTCCACAACAGGCCGTGAAGTGGGGGGTGGATGGTCAACGCCAATCCCCGACCGCTCTAACTTCGGGAAAGAAACCCAATAGCCATGATATAGTAAGCTGGGTAGACTCTACAGCCGGTCTGGACAGTCTCGCCTCCACTGGAATTCGATCCCAGGACCGTTCATCCTTAGCAAGTAGCTACACCGTCTGAGCTATCCAGACGCCCACATCATTTATGTAAAGGTAAATCAGTCCCATTACAGGCCCGAGGTGCCCAGAGAGTTCCAGGAAGTTAAGGTTCCCAGATTTCGTGACAACGGCACAGGATGGTGGTAGGTTGTCAGCCTTACACACCGGCCGCCTTTACCCCCAGGAAATACTCCTGGTACACATTTCTGTTAGAGGCTGAGTCGACCCCAGGGCCATAGTGCGATCGGAAGGCTTATGTGAATGAAAAATTCCAATGACACCATCTGGAATTGAACCAGCGCCCTTCCGATTTGTAGCACAGCGCCTTAACCACTGTGCTACCGCGGTCCCCACATCATTTATGTAACAAAATATAATCTACGTCACAAACATTTATTACTTTTTACCCCCGGAATCTTCTCCGTGGCATTTTAACGACGTCATTTCCGACTAAATTTTTGCCATGCAACAGCACTGATGACTATATTGTAGTCACAGTAATCAGCAGAAACATATCGATATGTGACTGCTGGCTGTTTTGTTCAAGTTTACTGAAGGTAGGGAGGAGCGAGGTACTGGCGATGACTAATTGCCTCGTTAAAGTTACAATTCATAAACCCAATAGAAAATGAAAATTTCTGGTACCCGGCCACCAATGCTAACGCAGATATTACAGATCCTAGTAGAGATTCTGACACCTTGTTTGTAAAAACAGAATAAAATGTAGGAAAGAGGGAAAATTACAGGCGGCAGATGTGAGTTTCTCACGGTGTTCACATTGAAAGTTACTGCCTTAACAAATTACAGACATCAGCTTGGTTGTAAGTGAAAACACAAAAAAGTATGCAAATAAAGTCAGGAGTTACAAAAGTCTGACATCTGAAGAAAGGCGAAACGTAGAAATTGCAGGAAATGAATGTTGTGCCGGTGGTTCTGATGGAGTGGTATTAAAAGAAACACCTCAAGGATGGCACAGCTTGTCGTACATCGGTTTGAAAGGAATGCTACTCTCGATTCAAAGCTACAGATTTTGCTTTGACAGGACCTCAATACTACCGTGCAATAGGCGAGTCGATTTTGGAACATAAGAATAGTAAGTAATCAATCCAGCGCTTACCCAAAGGGGGAGATGTCGGGCTACAGCCTTTCCTCGAAGTAGAAATTATGTATAAACATTTATTTATTTATTAGTGGATAAATGGCTTGATAATTGACATTATTTGTAATTACTCAGGTAACACCTGTAATTATGATCTTCACAGTGTACCACTTGACGGAGAACAAGAAAGATGATGATTATGATGATGATGATGATAATAATAATAATAATAACATACGGTATTGGAGAAGAAGAATGTAAGATCAGGAAGAAAGGGAACCGAGCACTCCTATGACTGAGAAAGATTAAAGCAACGAAGCAGTTCAAAGCGGACCGTCCGCTCACAGACAAATCTATCAAAATCCTAAATACAGAGGTAAAGAAAAGAATGGCTTGGACAAGGAAGAAATAAGGGTAGTTATACACAGCCACACTGAGCACTGCACATACTGCGGGAAGTGCTGATGTACGGTGCAAAGGGTTTACCGTGGGAAACAGCATTACATGTGCCATATATTGCAACAGCAGAATAGTTGCAACGGTGTATAGCGTAGGGACGTGGTTTGTTTATGGTGTATAATTGTAAATACACTGCGTAGAGGTGATGATGATGATAATAATAATAATAGTAAATCGCACATATTTATGCCGAAACACGCTTCAACCAGTGTACGTCCGTATGGCATAACGTAACAGGTGGCAACTGTTTTCTGGTCACTGAGGGCGAGGATCATTTGACACTGTGTTGGTGGCGGCTGGCAGTTTCTTGAGTTATGTCGCTTTTATAAACCAATCGAACACGCCATGTGCTTGTCATGTGATACGTGATCTGCGTGCAGTTTCCGGTGCGTCCCTGACACACTTGAAGGAAACACTGCTACAAGTACCGGTAGATAGCGGACACTCGAATTTTACTACATTTTCTTAGCAGCCTTGGCATAGCAATGTGGAAAGTGACAGACTCGTCATGTCTGTCCGTCTGTCGGATCACATGCAAAAACACGACCCTTACGGAACGGATTTTGGATAAATTCCGTATTTGTGATTTTTAACTATGTGATTACAAATTCCATTTATGGTGATAAGCTGACGAATAATAAGATGCTTTGATAAGAACCACAGTAAATCCAAACACAACTATATATTCCATTGTCAATTAAACATGTTTCGGCCTGACAGGCCATCATTAGGTTGACCAAGCTCATAAGAGTATATGGGATATGAAGTTATACGGAAACTAAGATCTTTGCTTCTTTCTGAGGGGTTACATAACGTGAGGTTACATAGCGTGAGGTTACATAGTGTGAGGTTACATAGTGTGAGGTTACATATCGTGAGGTTACATAGTGTGAGGTTACATAGTGTGAGGTTACATAACGTGAGGTTACATATCGTGAGGTTACATATCGTGAGGTTACATAGTGTGAGGTTACATAGTGTGAGGTTACATATCGTGAGGTTACATAGCGTGAGGTTACATAGCGTGAGGTTACATAGTGTGAGGTTACATAACGTGAGGTTACATAACGTGAGGTTACACAGTGTGAGGTTACATAGTGTGAGGTTACATAACGTGAGGTTACATAGCGTGAGGTTACATAGTGTGAGGTTACATAGTGTGAGGTTACATAACGTGAGGTTACATAACGTGAGGTTACATATCGTGAGGTTACATAGCGTGAGGTTACATAGCGTGAGGTTACATAGCGTGAGGTTACATAACGTGAGGTTACATAGCGTGAGGTTACATAGCGTGAGGTTACATAGTGTGAGGTTACATAGTGTGAGGTTACATATCGTGAGGTTACATAGCGTGAGGTTGCAGGCTGCAGGTGCAAAATATGAGGTGTTCTCCTGTTAATAGGCGACTGCTGTCTTGGTGTTTGTTCTTGTTTGTGCAGTACGTAATGTCACTAAGCACTTTAGCAGGATAATGCAGCACAGCTGCTGATACATGAACATTTGCACATCGGTGTATGTAATTTAAACCCCCTGGGCAGGCTTCTCTGAAGGTTCGGGACACTTCTACCAGACTTCACGATAACACATGGTAAAAGCTAAGTAACCTGTTGGGGCAACGCCATGAGAATTACAAATCGCGCCAGGTTATAGGGTCATTCAGCAGGATAAGTCAGAATTTTGGGAGGTGATGTTAGTGGTCATTGTGAGAAAAAAATATTCATGTGAACATGTGTTGATTTTGAATGGTTACAGAGAGGGAGACAGGAGTTTGAATCTGCAGACCTCTCTGCGTTTACATTTTTGTTTGTAAGGGACGAACAGAGAAGTTTACGAAAGAAAGGTTTATACAGAAGACGAACTGCTCGCTCGCATTTTGGATGCTGCTGACAGCATAAAGACACATGAAGATCAACTCAGACGTACAGCAGGCGATCTTCGCATACGAGTTGCAAAGTGCATCGAGGTTGACGGTGGGGTTTTTGAACATTTATTGTGAGTTGTAACAAATTTGTCGTTTAAAAGTTCAACAATAATTAGTATACAATTAATAATAATTGCTGTTTCTGTATTGCCTTTCACTGTATATTCAACAGCTTTCACATTGAACGATAATACCACTTCCCAAAATTCTTACCCTGCCTTCTGAACTACACTGTGTAGGATATTATTTGACAGAACAATATATCAGCAGTCAATACAGCGCCGTTAAAAAATAAAAGAAATAGTAGATATATTCTTGCAGAAAATTTGTTCACGCCAGCACATACAGTGTACGTAATGTGTTGAAAATTTCCAGTGCAAGTGAAATAATTGTCTCCTGAAGTAACCTGAATCACTGTAAGCTTTTGGGTGCAGGTGCTTGCGGTCGGCATGATGAGCAATATCGTCTTTCGATGCGGATCGAATTCCTGCCGTTAGCACACTTTCGCCAGGTAGGCGTGTATGGCTAAACGTTACCTTTCGGTTCACATGTTCTGTGTGACCACAACACCTGACCCTCCTACCAACCTTTGTATTGCCTTTATAATATGCGATAACACACAGTTAACATCGGAAAGAAAGCCTGAACGAGCCAAAAGTAAGGGAAAATGTACCTGTCGTCATGCTGTTGGGAAAAGAAAGACGATGTACGTGTAACGTAATATTTTACCGCTTTCGCGTAAAGCTTTGTACCTTCTTGCCTATTCAAACAGCCTTCTACCACTTCACTTGAACAGAGCGTTTTTATGGTCGTATAATATCGCCGACAACAATACGGCCTACTTAGCCAATGTACAGTGTATGTACTGGTCTAACACAACTATATTTATTGGTAGAATATAAAGTATTTTCTACATAAGATGTAACTACATGTTTCGGCGCTTGAAAATGGCCATCTTCAGGTTGTACATGAAATACTTATTAAGCAGTTATAA